>OIYP01000311.1_pt1 | contig 33197 bp, 27 predicted proteins | sample 1588261 | NCBI WGS metagenome assembly OIYP01 (sample SAMN03283293) | human gut metagenome | biome: human-associated habitat; material: feces | host: Homo sapiens | place: Peru | collected 2012
GCCAGCCGGTAGGCACAGACATCGGGCAGTCCATCCACCACGGCAAGAACTTCATATTCTTTCGGAGTTCCCATTTCTATCCGGGTAAATCCGGTATCATCCTTTCTCATGGATGCCTGATTTTCATACAGATACAGTGTCACCCTGTCGTCCGCGTGGTACAGGGTACCGTTGTCCTTCATAAGCGGATTGGCGCCCATCACTACGTAGTTTCCGGACATCCACTTCTCATAGTCCAGTTCCCCTTCCAGCACCTTACATTTGGCAAGGGTTTCATAGGTTATGTAATAGCGCATCTCATCCCAATACGGCGTATGGGTAGGATTTTCCCAATTATTCAATATCTTCTGATATAAACTCTTTCCGCCGTAGTCGGCATCTGCTATGGTATCTGCCTGTAAAGCCTGCTTTACCCGCCCGGTTACATCCTCGGAAAAGTTATAACCGTAATTATAAAATACCGGTGTCACTTCCGCATCCGGCAGTGCATCCCAGAGTTCATAATAAGTGTTCCGGTCAATCGCCCAGGCATTGTCCTTGTCAACATGGGGTGGATAATCATATAAATCTCCGTCCTGCGTTTCGCTGACATGCTTGCAGTACCATTCTTCTCCAATCAGAAAAGCCGACGGCAGGCTTCTTCTGTCAATCAGTTTTCCGGTAAGAAAAAAGGTCAGGGAAACGGTCAGAACAAGAAACATCCCTGCCAGAAAAACACTTCCCATGACGAGAAAGCTGCGTCCTTTCTCCTGCTTTATATAACATCCCGCCAGATGGGAAAGGGACACTTTCTTTGATTTTCTGCTGATTTTCTTTCCGAAATCCCCCGCATATCCTACAGCCTGTATGGGGGAAATTTTATGAAGCATACGAAGCGGCTTTCTCAGACCAAAAAACATGGCTGCCAAGACAAGTACCGCTGCCACTGCCATACTCTGGGGCGGCACGCCATGATACCCTTCCAGTCCGCCGTAATATTTTCTTAAAAGTCCCGGGAGAAAAAGGAAATCAAAGCCCACTCCCAGCAAAAGCCCTATGATAATCCCCCAAAGTGCGTGTCTTGCGGATTGCAGCATAAGAATCTGCCGGCACTGTTTTTCCGTTACCCCCACGGATTTCAGTTGTCCGAAAAACTGCACATCCCGGAACATGAAAATCCGGTACAGGGAGGTAACTGTCAGAAATACCAGCACGTAGCCGCCCAGAAACAGAACAGTCTTTTTTGCCATATCTTCTAAGGAATTTTCCGTACTTCCATACACCGGATTTTCCGTAAAGGCTGCCGCATTGTTTTCTCCGGATGCCGTTATGGCTCTTAAAATTCCTTCCGGGGATGCCTCCTTTGAAAATCCGCAGTATGCCGTCAGAGAGAGCTGTGTTTCCGGTACATTTTCCGGTAACTCCTTTCCGGACACATACAGATATACCGTGGCATTTCCCTTCTTTTTATTGGCTGCGCAGATACCGGTTACCGTATATTCCCGGCTTCCCGTAAGCGGAGCGGAAACGGTAATCGTCTGTCCGATTTCGGCGCCGTGCTCTTCGGCATAAATCCCATCCACCACGGCTTCTGTTTCCGAAGCGGGCCATTTTCCCGTTGTCAGCCCATGGAAGTTCTCCGCTGCACATTCCTCGGATGCATAGTATACATAAACCTGCGTGTTTCCCATGTTTTCCGCTGCCACGCCAAGATAAGCTTCCCCGGCAATCTCCGTTATATCCGCCATCTGTTTTAAGGCCTCGTACTGCTCCCTGGTAAGCCCCGTATAGATTCCCTGTGCCGTGGTGCCGAAGTTCCGCATATTTTCCTGCCGGGTAATGTAATCTGCCGCCTCCATGACTCCCGCCATGCTCATGATGAGACAGGTCATCAGCGCTATGGTGGCAATAATCATGCAGTTCCTGACCGGTCTGCTTCTATATATCTTATCCGCAAGTCTGCGTAGATAACGGCTCTTTTTCATACCTGTCCCCTCTCTGTTCCTTTAATGCTGCAAAGTTAAGTCCGCAGCAGTATCGTGCTAAATATGACTCCTGCAATGCATCCTATAACTGCCGCTATGCCAAATAAAATCCCATTCTCCGCTCTGATGAGATGTTTCAACTGTCTTTTTGTCATGCCTATTTTCCTCAGAATATCATATTCCGCTTTTCGCTCTATCCTGTTTGCAACGGCATTATGGAAAAAATTTAAGAATGCCATTATTCCCGCCGCAAGACTTATTCCCCCTCCTATGGTTTCCAGTATTCTCAGACCGTTTTTTTCTTCCTGTCTTACCATCTCATAAGAAACGTAGGAAACCGCCTCCGGGCTGTTATGGACTATATCTCTTACGGCAGTCTCTTCTTTTTCCGCATCCTTTGCATCTATTGTTACCGCATACAATATCCCCCCATTATCATCCGTTTCCGTTTTTGGTAAAAAGCAGGTGATAAAACCTTCGTACATACAAATCTGCGGAATATCCGCCACAACCGCCAACACTTCCGCTTCCCTTACTCCGTCTTTGTCCTTAACCGATATCTTTTCCCCCGGATGAAAGAAACTTTCCTGCCCTTTTAATACGGAAGCCGTCGCTAAAATAACATATTCACCACTCTCAAATTTTTTCCTGTCTATACATCCTTCCGTAACCGTCCAATCTGCTATGTCGTCAAAATCCACATAATACTGCATATAGGACCACAGTTCATCACATCCCAGATTTTGGGCATTCTGTCTGGAAAGCTGCAAATTGCGCAATTCGTTTTCTTTGTACTTCCCCTGGGCAATGTAATCATCCACTCTCGCCACAATGGCATCGGAAGTAATAAATGCTTCGAAAAGATACCTGCCCTTTACTTCCGCTCCGTGACATGCATCCTGCAGTTTCCGAATCAGTTCCTCTGTCAGTTCTGCCTCCGGTTCTCCTGTAAGCACTGAATAATACAGATAGGATTTTTCTCCCAAAATGCTATTTTCTCTTGCCTCCAGTACGGACTCTCTTGCAACTATAAAATCATAATCTATTTTTTCCAATCGGGAATATCCGTTTTTCAGATATTTTGCAAAGCTTATGGTAAGTACAAACAAAAGAACGCAAATGGACGTAGAAAGAATAACTGCAAAGGAGCGCATCCTGTTCCTTTTCAGATTTCTGTATGCAAACCGTAAAGTGCAATACCGCTTAGGATTATATACCGGTACCTTCACCCTGACGTTCGGCTGACAATTTTGTGCCTCACTCATGGACAATTTCAATAAAAATCGAACCGGCCGGTATGTTCCCAGGATTACTGCCAGTAAAGTTATTCCTACCGCCCAGACAAACCATTCACAGTTTTCGGTCAAATACCTGTTTTCTCCGAAGAACTCCGGCAGAAAATGTTTTTTTGCTGCCATAAAAATCACACCCGTCAGAAAACATCCCACCGGTATGGCAATGATGTACTGTAAAAAAGCCTGCATCTGTATCGTGAAATACAGTTGTTTTTTTGTCATTCCCTGCAAACGCAAAAGACCGTAAAATGGAACATCCTTCACCAGCGAATTGCTGTATACCGAATACACCGAAGCATATGCTGCCATAAATACCAGAATACCGGCCACCGCTCTAACCATACTATCCGCTGCGCTTTGTTTCTGTTCATAAGCCGCGTTTACCACTATTTCCGGTTCCCCTTTTGAAAAAACAGCACTCCATTCTTCTGTAAGATACTCTCTTGTCAGTTTTCTGCCTTCCGCATCCACATAAACTATGCCTGCAGCCGCAGTTTTGTATTTTGCAAATGCCTGTCCGGACAAATAAATACTTGCATATTCTGCTTTGGAATTACTGTCGCAGATGCCGGAAACCACATATCTTACACCGGAAATAACTATCTCGCTTCCTATCGGTATTTCTTCTATATATCTGCCGTAATTTTTGTCTATCGCAACCTCATTTTCCGTTTCCGGCCACGTTCCCTCTGTAAGCTCTGCGAAGCATAGGCCTGCTGCCTCTTCCTCCATATAATTAAGAACAACCTGCCTACTGTTATATTCCCCCGCCATCCACTGTTCCAGTCTGGTTCCGTAAAAACAACACAATGTCCGGTTTTCTTCCTTAAACTGTAAATACTCTTCATAGGCCACATTTCGGTACTCTGCCTCTGCTTCTGTTCCCATCTGTCTTAAATTACTCTGCAGGAAAAAAGCATACAGTGCGTCAGCAAAAACAAAGTATATCCCTACAAAGGAAAAGGCTATCGCTATTGCCAGTATCACAATACTGTTTTTTATATTATTGTTCTTAAATTTCTTAAGCGCAAGCCATAAAATATATTTCATTATTTCCTCTTAAAATTGATAGCAATAAGTCAGAATACGTGCTTCCTTATCCACAATTTTAGCTGATTTTGTCATATTTTCCATATAGCTGGCACGGTTTGTATTCTGTCAGGCACGATTGGCATGTTCCGGCAGCATTACCGTTACCGAAAACCGATTTTCGTACTCTTCCCACAAGCAGAAGCCATCCATTCCCTGTACTAATTTTCTTACACTTTTTATCCCTATGCCATGATTATTGGTATCCTTTTTTATCGTTCTCAAAGAAGGGTTATTGTGAAAAACCGGTTCACTGACTGAATTTTCTACTTTTATAAACAGATTCCTTTTTTGTCTTGTGATTTCCACGGATATGTACCTTTCCTTCTCCTTTAATTCAGCCTCTATGGCATTGTCTAAAAGATTCGATAAAATAATACCTATATCTGTCTGCCTTTCCTCTCCGATTTGTCCACAAATTTCTATGTTACATGAAATATTATTTTTTTTGCATAGGGACGCCTTATCATTTAGGACGGCATTCACTACCGTACTGTCTGTATAATAATACAGGTCTCTTTCAAATTTACTTTGCAACAGTTCCTCCAGATACTTTGTCGTTTCTTCTACTCCCGATGTATAAAGCATCCCCCGGACAACCGTCAGGTAATGTTTCAAATCATGCCGTAAAATCCGATTATTCTCGTATACTTCATCCAATTTATTCAGAGTATTTTTCTCCTCCTGCAGCTTCATAATAAGAATTTCATTTTCCATCTTATATTGCTGCTGCCTGTTCAGATAGTACAGGCACAAAGATACTGCCACACAGATAGCAAGTAGCCCAAATGCTACAAAAATAAGCTCTGTTTCCTCTTTTTCTGTCAGTCTCCCGGTTTTGGTTATATTTACAACTACACAACCGGTCAGCAATGCTCCCCCATATAACAGACCTCCTATAAGCCATTCCTGCCACACTGCCTTTTTTCGGCGGCATAACAGGATTATCACCATGAGCATCAGCAAAAACAGCAATTTATGAAGAATCAAAGCTAATATTCTTATCGCACTTCCCATTTCGGTCAATTTTTCCAACTCTACCTTTAATACCGTGGTAATCCCATAAACGATAAGCATATTGGATGTCATCTGTACCACATAAAAAATCAGATTATACAGAAATTTACTTTTCCAGCTTCCTTGTAAGAAAAAAAGAGAAAATACAAAACTGCCGGTAAATATACACAACAGCGTTATGCCGGCATTTTCTGATATATCCTGTAAAAAGCCAAGTCCTGCCACAAAAGCAAGCATTATCATGCTATACACAGTTATGTTCTTTATACGGTCGTCTCTTTTCAACACTATTGTCAGAAATGCAATTACGGCAGCCGCATCAAACAGGCTTGCCCCCCATTCTGACATTTTATATACGACATCCATGCACAAATTTCTCCAATCCTCTTATATATTCTTTTTGTATTGTTTCCCTGTTTTGTCTGCTGATTGGCAATTTTTCTCCGTTATCCAAAAGAACTCCCTGAGAATTTATCATGGCAATATACCGCACGTTAACAAGATAGCCCACATGAATTCTTAAAAAACCGTAATCTTTTAATTTTCCCTCATATTCTGTCATTTTCCCCCGTTCCCTTTTTATCTCATTTCCGATATGTATTTCCATATAATGTCCTTTACTTTCCACATAAATGATTTGCCTTACCGGATATGTGCATGCCACACTATTTTTAGCAAAAGAAAACACATGCATTTCTGAGGCAATCTTCTTTTCTGCAGTCAGAATTGCTTCTTCCAATTCCTCTCTGATATGACTCTTTCGTACAAAGCGGAGCGGCCGGTACTTCAGACTCTGAAATACCAATTCTGCGCGATTCGTAAGAAAAATAATGGTGAGAAAAGGAGATTGCTGCATCAGAGCATTTGCGACGGATAATCCGTTTACATCCGGCATATCAATATCAAGAAGTACTACATCTATCCCTGTTTTCAAAATATCTTCCGTCATAGTGCTTCCATCCGAAAATTCATAAATTTCCGGGAGCGTGCATAATTTAGGCACGATGTTCTGCAATTCTTTTTGAGTTATTAAAATATCCGTCCTATCATCGTCACATATTGCTATCTTCATAAAAATCTCCCTTTTTACTACGGTTATCCTTATTAAAATAATATCATATTGTGTTTATTTTTGCTATCCCTTTTCGTTTCAAAAAAAGACCGCAGGCAGCAATATCCTTTCTTCATGACATTGCCGCTTACGGTCTCTGTTTCAAATACAATCTTTATGCTCTGTGAAATTTTCTTATTGATAATATTTTAGTTTCCGCACTCCACGCTGATTTTGTTGAAGGTGCTCATGATGTCCTCGGTGGTGATGGCTGCCTTTTCCTCACCGGCTTTGTCGATGATGGCTTCGCCCTGGTGCATCATGATAAGGCGGTTGCCGTATTCCACGGCGTAACGCAGATTGTGCGTTACCATAATGGTGGTTACTTTCTTTTCCCGGACAATCTGCTCTGTGAGCTCCATGATGCGGTCCGCGGTCTTGGGGTCAAGCGCCGCCGTGTGTTCATCCAAAATTAAAAACTCAATGGGTGTCATGGTGGACATCAGAAGCGCCAGTGCCTGACGCTGCCCGCCGGAAAGGGACCCCACCTGCGTGTGAAGCTTATCTTCCAGCCCCAGATTTAGGGTGGAAAGCAATTCCTTGTACTCGCCGATTTTAGCTTTGTTGACACCCGCCCTTAAATTGAAGGGCTTACCCTTGTTGTCCGCAATGGACAGGTTTTCCAAAATGGTCATGGAAGGGCAGGTACCCTTGGAAGGGTCCTGATAAACACGGCCGATTTTACGGTGGCGGAGGTAATCCTTTTTGCCTACGATGGAATTTCCGTTTACCACAATGTCGCCGGAATCAATGGGAATGCTGCCGCAGATAATATTTAACAAGGAAGTTTTACCGGAGCCGTTGCTTCCTACCACCGCTACGAAATCCCCATCGTTGATGGTCAGGGAAAAATCCTGAAACAGGCAAAGTTCGTTGACGGAGCCGGGATTATAGTACTTGTGAATGTTCTTTAATTCAATCATTTTGCGCTCCCTCCTTTAATCTTTGCCGTCTTGTTCCTGTCCATGCTGACAACTAAAATAATCAGGAACAGAACTGCGGTGATCATCTTCAGATCTGTTGAAGGAAGTCCCATGCGGAGCGCCAGCGCCACGCATGCTTTATAAATAACGGAACCGATTACTACGCTGGAAGTAACACGCACGAAAGTAACCTTCTTTAAGAGGCTGGTGCCGATGATAACGCTCGCAAGACCGATTACCATCGTACCGGTACCCATGGATACATCGAAGAAACGCTGCTGCTGGGCGTAAACACAACCGCTCAGGGTAACAAGTCCGTTTGCAATGGCAAGACCGATAATCTTTACCTTGCCCTTATCCACACCGAGGGAGGTAACAATGGTATCGTTATCCCCAACGGCACGGAGTAAGAAACCGGATTTGGTGCGCATGTACGCATCCAGAAGATATTTGGTAATCAGGGTAATCACCAGTACCACGATTACGGTGCGGTACGGTTTTAAGGCTGCCGGAAAAATTTTATTTACGAGGTCATTGTCAAAAATCGTCTGGTAATTGTAAATGGGGAAATTGGCGCGTCCCGCAATTCTTAAGTTTACGGTGTAGAGGGCTGTCATCATGATGATACCGGAAAGTAAATCCCTTACCTTCAGCTTCACATGGATAATGCCGGTGAGAACACCTACCGCCACACCTGCCAGAAACGAAATGGGCAGTGTGAGGAGCGGGTTTACTCCCTTTGCAATCAATACGCAGGTCAGTGCGGCTCCCATGGGAAAGCTTCCGTCCACGGTCAGATCCGGGAAATCCAGAATTTTGTAGGTGATGTAAATTCCCAATGCCATGATGGCATATATCATACCCTGTTCCAAAACACTAAGTATCAGTGACACGTCATATCCTCCTGTTTACTCTACGGTAATTTCATCAAATTTCTGATAAGCGCCTGCTACAAAATCATCGGATAAAGTCAGGTTGATTTTTGCTGCGGCTGCGGTGTTTACATATAAGCTGGGCTCGGTAATGGTTTCAAACTTAAGATCGGATGCGTTTGCTTCGCCCTTTAATACCTTTGCTGCCATCTTACCGGTCTGCTTGCCGAGTTCGACATATTCCAGACCCATGGAAGCGACACAGCCTGCCTTTACCTGCTCAACTTCGGAACCAAATACCGGGATGCCTGCGTCATTTGCCTTGGCAATAACGGTCTGCAGGGCGGATACTACGGTGTTGTCTGTCAGGTTGGTGATGCAGTCTACCTTGGTTACCAGGTCTGCTGCCGCCAGGTCAACATCTGCAATGGTGTTGATGCCGACATCTACGATTTCAAATCCGTAATTTGCGGCTACTTCCTTGTACTCTGCAACGGTGCTTACGGAGTTTGCTTCGCTGGTGGTGTAGATGATGCCGACCTTCTTGGCATCCGGCATAATTTCACGAATCATCTGTAACTGGGCATCTACTGCCAGTGCATCGCAGGTACCGGTGATGTTGCCGGCCGGCATGCCGTCTTCGGTTGCAAGACCTGCGCCGACGGGGTCGGATACTGCGGTGTAAATAACGGGAATATCGGTATTTAATGCGGAGTTATAAGCACTCATGGCACTGGGTGTTGCAATGGCACAGATTAAATCCACTTTCTTGGAAACATAGTTGTCGGAAATGGTGCTTGCGGTACCGGTGTCTGCCTGTGCATTGTCAAATAATACGGTGAGGTTTTCTCCTTCTACAATTCCTTCCTCTGCAAGACCTGCTAAGAAGCCTTCACGGCAGTTGTCTAAGGAGCCGTGCTCTGCGAACTGGGAAATACCGATAGTGTAGGTCTTTCCGTCCGTATCGGTTACGGTTGCATCACCGGCATCCGGTGTGCTTTCTGTGTCAGCGGTGGTGTTGTTGTCTGCTGCTGTGCTGCCGTTTGTGCTGTCTGCCGCATTGCCGCCGCATGCTGCCAGTCCTAAAATCATTGTGGTTGCTAAAACTGCTGCTAAAATTTTCTTCTTCATACTGTTACCATACCTTTCTGCAAATCTTTTTTAATTTCTGATAGCTTTGAGACCGGCTGGAATCCGGATGGTACCTATCCGGACGTTGTAATTTCTACAACAAAAAACCGTCTCAAGTAAATCTTACTTGAGGCGGTAATAATCATTAACGCGGTGCCACTCAATTTCGATGCTTTCTGCATCCTCTCCTCCAGACACTATCATATCTGTCGCCATGATAACGGGTGCGAATCCCGCCGGTGCCTACTGTTGTTCGGACCGTCCTCGAAAGCCCATTCAGCGATTGCTCCTATGCTGCCGTTCCACCAGTCGGCTGCTCTCTGTGATAGTAATCAAAAGCCTACTCTTCTTTCTCATAGGTTTGAAGCACTATTTATTTGTTGCACTTACAATACGCTCTCCCGTTTCATTTGTCAACCGTTTTTTTCATTTTCTTTCGTTTCTTTCGTATCTTCATCCATTTTCTGCTGACAGAATTCTATGATTCTGTCCCGTACCTTGTCTTTATCGGTTCCGAGGGCAAACCCAATCTCAGCATAAAGCATATTCTCGGCAATGCGGAAATACCGTTCATCCACCACTGTTCCCCGTTTTCCTTCTTCCGCCCGTTTCTTTTTCCGAAGATACGTCATCTTGATCACTGCCACCAGTTCTTCCGGACGGTTGCTTTTTATGGCATCCTTGTATCTTTTTTCCCGCAGCTTGTCGTTTTCCACCCACTGTTCTTCTATAGCCGGAATCCGGTTAAGAAGCGCTTCCGCCTCTTGTTCCGTCATGGCTTTTCTCACTGTAGTATCCGTGGTATCCGTAGGCATATAAATTTTTCCCTTTTCATCCTCCACGGGAATCAGCAGATAATACAGTTTGTTTTTGTCAGCTCCCGCAAAATTCAGGTGTACCGTACTGTCCACCCTGCATACGCCGTTTCCGCTTTTTACAATATAATCGCCTGTCTGATACATGTTCCTTATCCTTTCCTGTCAATAAAATAAAAAATACATCAATGCCAATCCCGTTTCGTTTCCGAATGCCGAATGTGCATTGATGTATCGTTTCGAATTGCTTATTCCCTATGAAATTAAACCGTAAATCCTTTCATTCTCTCAGCCAGTGCCTCTGCCTGCTGCTCCAGCGCCCTGGCATTTTTAAATAATAAAGTGATTCTGTGATATTGATCTGTAAAAGACTGTTCCAAAGTGCAGAATACTTTTTTCCAAAGGTTGATGCAGCCTTCATAGTTCCTATCAGATTAGAAAATTTCCAATCCTTAGAAGTCAGCCAGCGAAGCATCCATTTCATGGTCAGAGAATCGTGGACTTCTTTTCCTTTGTAGTGCGCACAATTTGTATATTTTTCTGCCAGATTCTCGGCTACCAGTGAAAAATATTCAAGAGGAGCACTGCCACGAATTGCATCGACCTTCTTTTTTTCTCTTTCTGTGTAGTGTGACCTCGCAGCATTTTCAAAGTTTGCGGCAGACTTTGTCATGTCGGTGATTGGTCCCAGCATAATTACCCCTTTTACGATCTCAGGTCTTTTTTCTGCCGCATCCATACTGATCCCACCACACAAGTCCGCAGTTCTTGTAAAGTACCGGATAATAATTGCGAAAAGCGTGTCCATATATAATCGGACCCCAAGGTCCGCCATGCAACATAATCATTAAAGGACCTTCATTCGTTCCTTCAAGGCCAATTACCTGGGATATTCCCTAAAGATCAACTATTTTTTCTTCATACATTCCTATTACCTTCCTTCAAAATATTTCGTGTCAGGTACAGACAAATTCCGTTCTGCATGCATCTTCTTGCCCTTCGTACAAGAAGCATCCCTCGCTCTGAAGAGCTCGGTCAATTTCGATCTATCCAGTTCTACAAAACCGGAAGTTATTTTAATACATCAAAAAAGTGTGCCTATCCATGCAATCGCAGCACAAATAGGTATGTATATAATAAAATGTATCATATGTGACTTTTTGTTGTAGCCAAACATATGCGGTCCCACTATACCTTTAAGCTCCGGATAAAAATGCGGAAAGAAGTTTGAGTGGCAGAGCAGCACCCAATCAAAGAATACTATATCATAAATCTCCATGACATAAAGCATGATCAGAAAACGCACAAAGAATTTCCAAAAGCTGAAATCGTTTCTTACACCATCCCATATCCCAAGAATAAGCGCTCCTATAAATAGCAGGATTGCAATAGCAGCTATAAATCCGCCTATAATATGAGCGCCACGAAATCTCTCTTTTTTTTCGTGAATCACAGCAAGATTCTCTTTAGGTGCAGAAGAGAAGAATTTCTTATCCTGAATAAAACCAACTACACTATACAAAAGCAGAAAATATCCCACCATAATCATTAGAGTTGCAATTATTGTTATTATCATCTTAGTCTTATCCTCCTATAAACATCGATTTGGTATCTTACTTTCACACCGTCTACCACTGCCGTTTGATAAGGAACTTTCTTCATAAAGGCTTCATATTCTTTTTTTAGTCTCTGCTTTCATTCATATTGGGCATCCTCCTCATTATCATTGATACTATGATTTCATGCTTGTAATTAGTCTTTGCTAACCGAATTATAAAGCCCTGGTCTCTTTTTGTCAATTTCCTGTAAGATGTTTCCCCAATGCCTCAGTAATCTGGCTCCTATAGGAATTGCGGACATATACACATACAAATGCTCCCTATGTCCATTGAAATTTACTTTATCCCCATATATAATAAGGCTACCAGAAAATACCATCTGAAATTTTGAGATAAAGCACTTCATCCAAACTGAAAGGAGTTTGAAAAGATCATGTCAGATAAAGAAATGAAAGTAGAACGTTACAGAGAGGCAAACAAAAACGCAAGGAAAGGACAGGTTGTATTTGCAGGCTCCTCTTTAATGGAAATGTTTCCCATTGAAAAGCTCTTAAAAGAGCACGGGGATGACACCATTATTTACAACCGGGGCATCGGCGGCTTCATTACCGATGAATTGATGCAGGTTCTGGATGTCTGCGTCACAGACCTTTCACCTTCCAAGGTTTTCATCAACATCGGCACCAACGATTTAAGCTGGGAGAGCATCCCCATCAGCCAGATGATCGCCCATTACGATGAAATCCTTACTACCATTGAGGAAAAAGTGCCGGGCGTAAAAATTTATCTCATGGCTTACTATCCCGTAAACTACGAAGCTGCCACAGAGCAGATGAAGGAATGCCTGAAAATCCGCACCAACGAAAAAATTGCCCTTGCCAACGAGGAAGTAAAAAAACTGGCTGCCAGACACAACCAGTCTTATATCGATGTCAATCGGAACTTAAAGGACGAACAAGGCCGCCTGAAAGCGGAGTATACCATTGAAGGGATGCATATCAAAGAAGAAGGCTACCGCGCCATCTATGAAGATGTGATGCGCTACGTGAAGGAATAATGTCCTACTTCATTCCCGCCGGTGCATGCAGGGGGCATTTGCCCGTCAGTTCATAGTGGCAGTTGCAGCACTCGTCCCCGTCTCCCAGTACCCTGGTGCGGGAAAATCCGTTGCCCATGTAGTGGGAAATCATGTAGTCCACACCGCAGATACCGGGCAGCATGTCCCGGACACCGTATTGTTCCGCAACCGTTACAAAGCCGCACCGTCTGATGTCGATTTCAAAGGAATTGTCATCAATATTGCGGTAATCAATCAGCCAGTCATTGGGATGAAGCGCCCCCGCTTTCTGTCTTTCCACATGTCTGGCTGCTTTCTTGCGGAAGCTGTTTAAATATGCCTTTCCCGCCATATGCAAAAACGGCTTCGGCACGGAAAGCAGCATCTTTTCATTCATTTTCCACATCAGGTCATCTGCCTGCTCTCTGTCAAGCCCCAGCTTCCGCATGCTCTTGTACCACGCCACATAGGACGGCGCATAAGCATAGTTAAAGGAAAAAATACTCTCGCCGATATCCGGCAGCTCCTTTATCACTTTCTTAAATACCGCACCGGAGCTTTGCTTAAACTGTTTCCAGAAATCAGCTCCGTATGTTTTCTTAATGTATCCTTTGCTCCGCATCATGGTAAGATGATAAATAAAACCGTACATATATAAAAACCCCTCTATTCTTTCCGTAACATGCAGACACCGTTATCTGTCCGCGGACTTCATCTGCAGTATCCAGTTCATGAATGTGTCAAACACCAATTGGGAATTGCCGCAGTTGCAGTGGTTTCCTGCCGACTCCTTATCCGTAAACAGCCGGAACGTCAGGGAACGCACATTTTTCAGCGCGTTAATTTCCTCGCCAATCATTTCGTAAGGAATGAAATGATCCTTGTTGGCGCCCACAATCAGGATGTCCTGGGTGATTTTGTCCGCAATGTCAAGCATCTGGTAACGGTTCATATTGCTGGCATATCCGTAAGCATCCTTCGCCTCGTAGGCGTATTTGCCGTGTTCCAGACCCCAGCGCACCATCTCGTCCTTCTTCGCTTTTTTGCGGAATACCAGATTGACAATACTGCGGCAGTGCATGGAAATAAGTTTCTTCGCCAGCTTAAACTGCCTTGTGCCCGCGCCCTGGGATGCCGATAACAGCACATCCTGGAAATTCGGGAAAATGCTCCAAGCAATCACACGGGATATCCGGCTTTCAAAAGCCGCCGCTCTCGGTGCTAACATGCCTCCGAGGGATGCGCCGATAATGGTCACATCCGAAAGGGCAAAATAGTCTAAAACCGCTTTCACGGGACGCTCCCATTCATAGGTGAAGTGCTTGCCCTGCACACGCATGACACCGCCCTGTCCGGGTCCTTCAAACAGATAGACCTCAAACCCGTTTTCCGCCAGATACAGCATGGGGAAAAACAGTTCTTCAAAATAACTGTCGTTGCCGCCATGCAGCAGAATAACATCCTTCGGGGCTGCTCCGCTTTCCCGCATGCCGTCCTCCGTAAGGGGCTTCACATGCATAACCGGCAGCTTTACCTCTTCGTAGGGCACCTCCTCCCGCTCCACTCTGCCGCTCTCAAACCATTCCTTATAATAGCCGTAGAAAAGCTCCGTGCCTTTTTTATAATATTTCTTCTTGTCCGGGTCACCGTCATACATGAAAAATTCACTCATGCGGTAATAGGCAATGGCGTTCTCCGTTCTCTGCTCCGCCATCGCTTTGTCCCCCAGGGAAATCAGCTTTGTTTTCCAGTCCTCGCTGGTATGGATGGTCGGTCCGACTTTTTTGATTTCTTCCAAATCCCCGCCGTCCCACATCACAAGCCTGTTTAACTGGTAATTGAAATTACTCTGGGCATTCAGTTCGTACATGCCCTTCTTGAACGTAACTGCCATAATAATCGCCGCCTCCGTAATCCGCTGCACACTGCCTGCGGGAGATTTTCCCTGCAGCAAGATTATTAAAGCATATCCGTTCTGCTTCTGCTTTTAAATTTCTGCTATTGTTATGATTTTCATGCTGCCGCTGACCGCCGTGGGGGAAAGTCCGAACATGCGCTTATTGGTGGCCGCAAAATGGGAAGGGTCGGAAAAACCGGCATCCAGCGCCGCGGTGGTAATATTTTTCCCTTCCATCAGCCCGAGGTAGGTAAAATAAAGCTTGCGGAAAACCAGGTAATTGGCGACGGACATGCCCGCTTCTTTACGGAACAGGTGGGAAAAACGGCTCTCCGACATGCAGAAGTGATTGGCGATGGATGCCACCGTCATGTCGCTGCCGATGTGCTCGTCAATATAAACATACGCCTGCCGGATGCGCTCGTCGCCCGCCGCCTGCAGACTGTCGGCAGCCTGTGTCCTGTCTGCCTCCTGCGAATTTCCGGCAGCCTGCCCATTTTCTGAAAGTGCCAGCTCTTTTAACACCTGTCTCAAAAAAGACGGATAGGCTGCCGCCGCATCCGCTGCTTCCCGCATATCCCGGTACCACTGTAAAACGGTCTGCGCCTGCTTTTCGGTGATGAGCCGGCTCTCCCGGATGCACTGCGCCACAGAGGTGGTTTCATCAAATAAAAACAACAGCAAAGACGGCATGGAAAGAGGCTTTCCCTCCTCATCCGGGGCTCCGCACACGGTATGGGGCAGCCCGGAGGGAATGACGGCGCCGAACCCTGTCATTTCCTGTCCGTCCACCTGAAAACGCAACGGACCTTTTAGGGAAATCAGAATGTGTGCCGCCGAGTGCCTGTGCACCTCGGGATCCTTATATTCGGTTTTTATCATCAGATGATTTTTTGCCAGATATATCTCGTTCATAATAATTAAACTATAATAAAAGAGCCTTGTTTTTGCAAGTTTTTTACGGTTTTCCCACACTTCCGTCCTTGAAAACCTACTAAGTATATGGTATTATGGGTATATTAGTTGCAGAAAGGAATGGGAATGTATGAAAATTTCAACCAAAGGACGTTATGCATTAAGAATGCTTTTAGACCTTGCCGAACATCAGAACGAAGGGTACATTGCCTTAAAAGACATCGCAGAGCGGCAGAATATATCCAAAAAATATTTAGAGCAGATTGTTGCTATCTTTAACCGCTCGGATATCTTAAAAACAAACCGCGGCTATCAGGGCGGCTACATGCTTGCCAAAAGCCCGGACAAGTACAGCGTGGGCATGATTTTACGTCTGACGGAGGGCAGCCTGGCGCCCGTTGCCTGTCTGGACCAGGAGCCAAACGAATGCGAACGCAGTGCGGAATGTATTACGCTCCCGGTATGGGAAGGTCTGTATAAGGTCATCACGGAATACTTGGACGGCATCACTCTGCAGGACATTATCGACCAGCAGAAGACCCTGATTGCCAACGACTACATTATTTAAGATTTAAGCCGATATTCTGCTTTTCATTTGTATACAGGCCAAAACCGGCATAAAAAAAGGGCTGTTGCTTTCCGGAAGGATTAGCAGCAGCCCTTTCTTTATTCAGTTTGTTTTCTTAGGCGCGTAAGTAAGGAAACATACTCCCTACACGTAGGGTACGATGTTCCGGATATTTTTCATTCTCTTTGCAAGAAGCAGAACCACGAACGGTGTCAGTGCAATGGGAACAACGTCAGCAATACCAATCCAAAGGATGCAGAATACGTATTCTAAGCCGGCAAAGTAGGAAAGGGAAATGCTGGTGGTGAGAATCATCAGAACACCAAACAGAAGGCTCCACAGTAAGCTTACGCCGATGAATTTGCCTTTTCCTTTTTCGATAACAGAAAGAAGGTCAGTCTTGCCTGCACGTAAGTGGATCAGTGCGGGAAGTGCTGCGGACAGACCAACGGTGATACCATCTGTCAGAGGGGAATGCAGAGGGATGAAGTTACCGGAAAGCAGAGCCCATACGACGGTTCCGATGTAGCCTGAGAAAAAGCCTGTTACCGGTCCAAACAGATAACCGATGGCAACCGGAATGAATGCGAATGTACGGAAGTGAACTGCGCCGGGAATCAGGGGAATCGGGCAAAGGTAAGCCCAGAGAACACCGGTCAGAACACCAAATACTACGAAGAAGACGATGTTGACGAAAGATAATTTTTTCTTCATTTTTTTTGTTTCTCCTTTGTCTTAGAAAAATGTTTGTTGTTTATATTTACAGGCTCCCCGTACGCGCTCCGGGGAACCCGCAAGATACCTTATACCGGGATGTAGAAGAAAATATGCAGTACAATGGTAGCCGCAATGGCAACCGCATTGGCAAGGATAAAGTAAACATCGTACTTGCTTGCCTTAATGTTTTTGTATGCCGTTCTGTGTACCGAGAAGTTAAGCTGGTAATAATGCATCGCTAAGGAAATTGCCTGCCCCTTGCTGATAACACGGAACAAAAGCGGGAATGAGAACGTAACATAGTTCTTAATCTTAGTCACCCAGCTGCACTTTTCGATTTCCAGACCTCGGGAGCTCTGCGCCTCCATGATGGCATTTAACTCAGTGATAATCATGGGGATAATCTGGAATACCAGACCGATACCGAATGCCAGCGCATAGGAAATTTTCCACTTCTGCAATCCTAAGATAATCTCACTGAAATTGGTGGTGAGAAGCACCGTATAGAAGGATGCAATCATTAAGAAAATTCGCAGGGAATACACAAATCCCTTGTAAAAATCGTACCAGTCGAAGCAGATCTGCATGCCGCCGTTGCCGATAAAGGTCTGGAAGAAAACAGGACCTCCTTCCACGGCAGGCTGTTCAAACAGTCCCAGCACAAACCACAACAGGAAAATAAACAAGAGCAGCACCTTCAGCTTTTTCACCAGAACAAATATGTGCTTCTGAATGCCGCACACATTCCACATTACCAAAAAAAATACCAATAAGAACAGCAAAGCCACACCGGACTTCACGATACTGGTCAGCACCGCCATCACAATAAAGAACATGAACTTTGTACGCGGGTCCAGTTTGTGAAGCAGTGAATTTCCATCTACATATTTTAAGTAATCCATACCTTTTCTCCTTCGTCGCCTATGATTCCGTTACTTTTGCGATAAAATCGTCTACATCGAATACAATTTCATCCAGTCCCAATTCCTTGGAAAGACGGACAACCGGCGGGAATTCAATGTTAATCTTATCAAAGATATCCTCGCGCTCTACTAACTCTTCCTTTGTTCCTTCAAATACCTTTTCACCGTGGTTTAAGATAACCGTGTAATCAGCCAGACGGAATACAAATGGAATCTCGTGGCTTATCATGATGATGGTCTTGCCTGCTTTCTTCAATTCCAAAACCATTTTTTCCAGATCCCCGATTAAGAAGCCGTCCATACCGAGGGTCGGCTCATCCAGAAGAATGACATCCGCACTGGAAAGAAGCACGGACAGAATGGTCAGCATGTGCTTCTGTCCCATGGACAGGTTTAAGGGGAAGTTTTCTTTTTCTTTCTCTAAGTGATAACGGGTCAGGATTTCCGTGATGTTTTCTTCGGTAAAATCCACACCCTGCATACGTGCGCAGAAGGTCAGCTCCTTCTCCACCGTTTCCTCGAACAGCATGTGCTCGGGATGCTGGAATACCAGAATAATGTTTTTGGAAATCTGTGCCACGGATTTGCCTAAAATGGACTCGCCTCTGTAATCCACTTCGCCGCTTGTGGGCTTATACAGACCGTTTAAGTGCTTGACAAATGTGGTCTTGCCGGAACCGTTCTGACCTAAGATGGCAACAATCTTCCCTTCCGGTACCTGGGCATTTACCTGTTTCAGACCGATAAAGCCGTCGCTGAACTGCTTTACCAGATCCTTTACACGGATAACCGGATTAAAGCTTTCCGCAGCCGCCTCTTTTTCCGCACGGGTCTTAGCGGTTGTTCTGCCCGCAAGCTCCGCACGCGCCTGGTCCATATTGTAAAACATCTTTACATCGGGAACCTTGGCGGAAAGTGCTCTGTATATTTCTACTTCCTGAGGAAGGATAACGCCTAATTTTTCCTGCAGTTCGAAATTTTGGAAGAATTCATCCCTGCTGCCGTCAAACACAACCTCGCCGTCCAAAATGCCGACTACATGGTCCACAATGCCGGCGGACCATACTAAGTTGTTGTCCACGATAACGGTGGTGTTGCCGCTGTCTCTCAGTTCTCCTAAAATATCCTGCACCATCTTTTTACCGTTGGGGTCTAAGGAGCTTACCGGCTCGTCCATGATTAAAATGTCGGGCTTCATGGCAAGTACGGAGGCAATGCAGACAGACTGGCGCTGTCCGCCGGAAAGGTTGTCCACACTTCTCTTGCGCAGATACTGCAGCTTTAAAAGGTCTAATACATATTCCATGCGCTCTACAATTTCCGCCTGAGGCATACCGATGTTTTCCAGACCGAAGGCAATGGCATCCTCTACGCCGTAACCGAACAGCTGGTTTTCCGGATTCTGGCTGACCACGCTGACAAAAGTGCCTTCGGGAACATCAAAGCTTCCCTCTAATTCGCCGTTTCCGATCAGCTTCGGAATAACCTGGCTGAAAATCTGCACCAGAGTGGATTTACCGCATCCGCTGGGGCCTACAATCGCAGTAACCTTTCCCTGTTCGATGGAAAAGCTTACGTTCTTCAGCACCTGCGGTCCGTCCGTCGTATACTTGTAGCTTATGTTATTAACTTTATATTCCATTATCGTCTCCTTACCCAGTAAAAAACAAGGGTATGCCCTTGATCAACACCCTTGTTTCCCCACTTTTCCGAATTAACGTATAAATTTATTTCACTACATGTTGCCCTGTTTGTCAAGCCTATTTTCTAATGCTATATCTACTTTGGTTTCTTGCATTTTTTGCTTAATTTTCCCAGAAAATATCATCTTTTTCACGCAGTGTATACCTGATTAAGGCATTGTCGTTTAAGTTCTCGCGGTGCATGTCTATGGCTGTAATCCGGTGACGGTCATACGCCGTGTAATAGTAGATGCCCTTGTCCGCATTGCAGCAGGAGGTGTAAATAGTGATTTCGTACTTGCCTTCCGCCACCTCGCAGCAGCCTCTCTGCTGGTCTACGGAGCCTAAAATGTGGAAGAACTGGCTCACGCTTTCCTCTTCCGACTCTCCCGACAAAGAATGGGCTCTTACAAACGCCACCCTTGCAAAACGGGAAGCAGAGGACAAATCTCCGGGCAGTCCCAGTGCGCCCATCCCCCTGCTGTACGCGGAAAGGGGAATATCCCTTCCGAAGGTATTCTCCGGCTGCTTTTCCGACAGACCCATATACTGATTTAACAAAAACATCTGGGTCGGGAACGGCGGGTTGTTGGTAAGCACCCCTGCCGGGTTGTCATACACATGCAGTCCGTCCTTTGTGCATTCCGCAACGATACAATCCTCTTTGTCCGCAATCATCCAGTGAAGCTGGGAAGCCGGAAACACATCGTTAAACGTGGTTCCCACTAAATTCATGCGGGCAAGCGCCTGCCTTGCTTCCTTTACATCCGCACATTTCCCTAATATATAAGGGATAAACTCAAACTGCGCTACATTTTCCCTGCCCTCTTCTATTTCCTGATAGGCAGCATTTCCCACAAAGTTAAGCCCCGCCATACAGAGTCCTTTTTCATTCACGGCATCATAATACAAAGGATAATCCGCCGTTGCCGCATCTTCTGGTACAAATTCCGCCGGCTGCTCCGCCACATGTGCCATACCGACTATAGCATAATGCTGGGCACAAAGTCCTATGTGCCGGAACGTGAAGGGGTAATTCCTGGGTGTCACGGTCACCTCATCCCCATAGGAAAATTCGTAATCAAGAGTTCTGCCGAAGTAAAAATCCTTCGACCGGTAAGTTGCCGCTGTACACATATCAATCACACTTCTTTCTTTATTCTTCTTTTTTCTTTTTCTTCTGTTCCAAAGGCATCTGTGCTAACATTATTGCCGCAAAAATAAGAGCACATCCCAAAAGCTGTCTGCCGTTTAACTTTTCTCCCAGGATTATCCAGCCCGCCAGTACGGAGAAAACGGACTCCAGACTCATAATCATGGAAGCAATCGTCGGATTTAAGCCGTTCTGTCCCACAATCTGCAGGGTATATCCTACACCGCAGGAAAAGATGCCGGCATATAAAATGGCAATCCACGCGGAAGGGTTCATCAGTCCCGGCAGCCACTCGGCAAAGCCCACCGCCGAATGCTTCATATCCACAAAGTACATGGGCACCATGCTGAGCAGTCCGCAGACAAGAAACTGGATGCAGGACATTCTGACGCCGTCCACTTTGGGAGAAAAATAATCCACGATTAAAATATGTACGGCAAAGAGGAAGGCGCATAAAAGCACCATCAAATCGCTGTTCTGGAAGGTCAGGCTGCCGTTCATGCAGAGCAGGTAAAGCCCGCCTATGGTAATGAGCATGCCCACCCAGATGTTCCAGCCACACTTCTTTTTTAAGAAAAGTCCCAGTATGGGAACCAGCAGTATGTAGCAGGCGGTCAGAAAGCCCGCTTTTCCGGAAGCCGTACCCATGGTAATACCAAGCTGTTGGGCGCTGCTTGCTAAAAACAACGCCGTACCGCAACAGATGCCGCCCGTTATCAGAGTTTTCTTTTCTCCCTTGGTCTGCGGCTTCTTGCTGCCCAGACCCATTTTATCCAGTAAAAAGATAACCGGCACTAAAACGGCGCTGCCTATCAGGGAACGGATGCCGTTAAAGGAAAACGGTCCCACGGCGTCCCCGCCCGTGCTCTGTGCCACAAACGCCACGCCCCAGATAAGCGCGGTCAGCACCAGTAAAAGGGAATTTCTAATCTGTCTGCTTTTCATGTTGTCAAATCCTCATCTTCTGTCATTCTTACTGTCCTGTCAGTATGCTATCGTTCCTTTCCTCTTAGGAAAACAGCTTTCTCACTTCTTCGCCGTCGAATACCACCTCGGGTACATGCTCCACCTCGATGCGGTAAAGGGCATTGGCGGCGATGTGTTCGGCTGCCTGCTCCAAATCGCGGATACCGGTGGTGTTTTCAAACTGCTCCACCACAGCGGTAAGACCGTCCTCTGTCACCACGCATTCGTTTTCCTGTAAGCCGATGCGCTTTAAGACCTTGGGAAGCGCAAAGCGGCTGAAAATGATTTTCTTTTCTTCCGCAGTGTAATCGGGAATGTCAATCACCGCAAAACGGGACATCAAAGGCGCGCTTATCTGCTCCTTGTTGTTGGCGGTGGCAATGGGGTATACTCCCACGGTGGGCACCATACACTCCATGTAGTTGTCCGTAAAGCCTAAGTTGTCAAGCAGGGTCAGAAGCACATCCGCCGGGTTGCCGTTTCCTTTGCCGGAAGCGGCCTTGTCTAACTCATTGATAATAAATACCAGATTGGACTCGCCCGCCATGGAGAAAGCTTCCATAATGATGCCGGGCTTGGCGTTGGCATAAATACGGGAGCTGCCGGTAAGCTGCTCCGGGTCGTTGATGGAGCTCATGTCCAGTGTCGTCCAGGGCAGCTTCAATATTCTTGCCACCGCATAGGCTATCTGGGACTTGCCGGTACCTGCCGGTCCCACCAGAAGCAGACCATAGGCGGGAAGGGTGTGGGTACGGTTAATCTGGATAATGGTTTCCATAATACGCTGTTTTACCCTCTCCATACCGTAGAGTTCTTCATCCAGAATACGTCTTGCTTCCACGGGGTCGATGGCTTCAAAATAATTGCTCTTCCACTGTACGTTCATCATAATGGAAAGGGCACGCTGGGCATGACGGCGCTCCTCGGGGGAAACCTCGTTGGAACGGGCTACCGCTAAGTTTCTTCTTGCCCAGAGTCTGATATTGTCAGGCAGCGTTCTGCCGGCGCAGGTCATGAAATCGGAAATGCTCTGCAGACTGGTAAGCTTCATTTCATCGCCCACTTCATCCGCCTCTTCGTCCTCTTCCACTTCTTCCGCGGCGCTGCTTGCCAAAAGTCTTTCAATCATAAACTGTAAAAAACCGTCCTCTGCGGAAAGCTTGGTACCGCCTCCGAAGGTAGTTTCGCGGATTTTGTATACGGCATAGCCGTCTTCTGTGTTCTGACCGGAAAGCCTTACATGGATGTGGTTTTCGCCCAGCCATTTAATGAGGTTTACAAACCGGGCATCCACCTTTAAGATGTCCGCCACATAGGTTTCTCCGTTTTCCTTGAATTCAAAAGCCGTCTGCCTGGTCTGGTTGGTAAAAAGTCCCGTTGCATGATGGGGATGCTTCTTTTCCTTGTTGGCAAGCACCAAAATCGGCTCTTCCGGTGTCTTTTCCTTGGCACTGGATAAAAAGGTTGTATACGTGCAGATAACCTCCGTTTTTTCTCCCGGAGTGTTGCTGAAATCAAAAACAGGCATAAAGTCCTCCTTATGTATGTGGTCCCGTTTCCGTCACAAGACCGTAATTATGTTTATTATAGCAAAAAATCGCCGTAAGCACTATGCCTACGGCGATTTTTTTGAAAGTTTAGGGAGTTTTGGAAATTTTATTTATCTGCTAAAAGGTCCTGATCCCAGCCTACCTTGATGAAGTAGCCGCCAAAGGTATTGTTGAATACGTCTTCGGTTGCCTGGGACTGGAAGGCAGCTACTACCTTGCGGTAAACTTCTGCCTTTTCAGGGTCCTCTAAGTCAGCGCTTCTTACAGCAATCAGGTTCCAGTATGCTTCTTCGTCCAGTACGGTATCCTTATAGATAGCTTCTTCTGTCTTTAAGCCGAAGTCCAGTGCATAGTTGCCGTTTACGATAGCTGCGGTTACATCGTCCAGTACGGAAGGAATGGTGTTTGCCTTCAGTTCCTTGATGGTGAAGTTTACTTTGTATTCCGCAATGTCATCCAAAGTGGGGTTAAATCCGGCATCTTCCTTTAAGGTAATGAGACCTGCTGCCGCCAAAACCTTGATGGCACGTCCGCCGTTTGTTACATCATCGGGAATGGCAATGGTGTCGCCGTCCTTGATTTCGTCTACGGAAGAAACCTTGTGGGAATACAGGTTCAAGGGAATGATGAAGGTATAGCCTGCCGGCTCGATTGCATAGCCGTGCTGCTCCAATTCAGTATCCAGATAAATGTGATGCTGGAAGGCATTCAGGTCGATATCGCCGCTGTTTAAGGCGTTGTTAGGAGTTACATAATCGGAAAACTGTACGATTTCCAGGTTGATGCCCTCATCCTTTAGGGCGTCCTGCGCCGGTTTCCAAAGGTCTTCGTAAATGGCGCCTACCACACCGATTTTTACGGTAACAGGGTCTGCGGATGTGTTGTCCTGGCTGCCTGCTGCATCATTTGCTGCATCATTTGCTGCTGTGGTGCCTGCGCTGCTGTTGTTATTGTTGTCTGCTGCTTCCTTGCTGCCGCATCCGGTGAATACGGTGGCAAGGGATGTGAGTGTCAGTGCAAGTGCGATAATTTTTTTCAGTTTCATATGTTTTCCTCCTGTAATGTGTCCGAATTGTCGTTTCAACTTATGTACACATTATGCACGAAGAAAACCTATCTGTCCAATATGCTAAGTAGATATTCAGTTATAGGATGAAGCTATAACTTATTCCGTCTTTTCCGTTCTCAATCTATGTCAGAGCCGGCACATCATTGTCACCGGAAATTTTCTCCGCATAATGAACGGACTGCATGGCATCCTTGGCGTAATAATCCGCACCGATCATATCCGCGTATTCCGGGGTCAGAACGGCGCCTCCTACCATAACCTTACAGCCGGGTACCTTTTCCCGTAGCTGTTTTATGGTTTCTTCCATGCTTGCCACCGTAGTTGTCATCAGGGCGCTTAAGCCCACCAGACGCGCTCCGGATTGCTGCACCGCTTCCACAACCGCTTCCGGCGGTACATCCTTTCCTAAATCTATTACTTCGAATCCGTAATTTTCCAAAAGTACTTTCACAATATTCTTGCCGATATCGTGGATGTCTCCCTTTACCGTGGCAATCACCACAGTGCCTTTCTTTTCCTGTCTGGTTCCCGTGCTTTCCACATACTCCTTGATGGCGGCGAAGCCAGCCTTGGCTGCCTCCGCGCTCATTAAAAGCTGGGGCAGGAACATGGTTCCTTTTTCAAATGCCTGTCCCACAATATCAAGTGCCGGTATCAGTTCCCCGTTTATCACGTCCATGGTGTCCCTGCCGGACGCCAATGCTTCCTTCGTGCCGCGGTATGCCTGCTCCTTCAAACCCTTCACAATGGCATTCTGCAGGGCGGGCATACTGCCAGCCGTGCCGTTTCCGCCTGCTGCGCCTGCGCCTGTGCCGCTGCCTGCCGCTCCGTTTCCGCCTGCTGCGCCCGCGCCTGTGCTGCTGCCTGCCGTGCCGTTTGCTGTTCCGCCAGTTCCTGCCGGAGCCAGGGTTGTAACAGTCTGAAGTGCCGCGTATTTTTCTATATAATTCATGCACTGGGAGTCAAAGCCGCCCAGCACGCAATAGGTATCGTATGCCTGCCGCATGGATGCCACATTGGGATTGATGATGCCGGCAGAAAGTCCGGCGCTCATGGCCATGGAGAAAAATGCCGCATTTAAAATTTCCCTGTGGGGCAGCCCGAAGGAAATATTGGACACACCCAGTACGGTTCTGCCGCCCTGCTCCTTGATTTTCTTCACGACCTCCAGTGTGGTTCCGGCAGAGGTATCGTCCGTGCTCATGGTCATAGTCAAGGCATCTATTACAATATTTTTCCGCTCAATGCCGTAGCTTTCCGCAGTACGGTAGATTTTCTCCGCAATGGCAAGACGTCCCTCGGCTGTCGTGGGAATACCGGCTTCGTCCAGGGTCAGTCCCACCACCACTCCGCCGTATTTCCGTACCAGCGGAAAGATTTCCTTCATAACCTCTTCCTTGCCGTTTACGGAGTTAATCATGGGCTTTCCGTTGTAAATACGCATTGCCGCTTCCATTGCCTCTGCATTGGTGGTGTCAATCTGCAGTGGAAGAGGCAGGATGCCCTGCAGCTCGTAAACCGTCTGCTTCATCATCGCCACTTCGTCAATTTCCGGCAGTCCTACATTGACGTCCAGAATATCTGCTCCGGCATCCGCCTGCTTTACGCCCTCTTCGAGAATATATTCCATATTATTGTCACGGAGTGCCTGCTTGAATTTAGATTTACCGGTAGGATTAATTCTTTCCCCGATGATCGCAGGCTTCCCGCCAAGAAGGACTGCCTTGGAATAAGAAGTCACAATAGTATCGTCCTTCTTTGTGAGAGCCTTCGGTACAAAATCCCTGCATTTTTCCGTCAGTGCACGGATATGGGCGGGAGTGGTACCGCAGCAGCCACCGGCAAACCAGGCGCCCATGGCAATAATCTCAGCCATATCCTCCGCAAATTCCGCCGGGTCCACATCGTAAACGGTTCTTCCGTTTTCTACTCTCGGAAGTCCCGCATTGGGCATAATAATGAGTGGAACGGACGCAAACCGCGCCAGTCTTTCAAAAATGGGCTTCATCTGCTTTGGACCGAGACCGCAGTTGATACCGAGGGCATCCACCCGGAGCCCCTCGAGAAGCGCCACCACGTTTTCCGGGGAAGCGCCGGTCAGAAGCTTGTGTCCTTTGTCAAATACCACGGTTGCCATAACCGGCAGGCTGCTGTTTTCCTTTGCCGCCAGCACTGCTGCCTTTAATTCATAGGTATCGCTCATGGTTTCGATTAAAATAAGGTCTGCTCCGGCTTTCTCTCCTGCCCTTACCACTTCTGCATATACAGAAACCGCCTCTTCAAAATCAAGCGTTCCCATGGGCTTTAACAGCTTTCCGGTGGGCCCCATATCCAACGCCACATAGGCTTTTTTCCCGCTTTCCCGGACCGCTGTTTTCGCATTGGCAATTCCGGCTACAATAATCTCGTCCAGATTGTCATACTTGAAACGGTTGGCTCCGAAGGTGTTCGCCAGAACAATGTCCGCTCCCGCCTCTAAATATTCCCGGTGAATACGGATAAGCTCCTCCGGTTTTTTTAAGTTCCAGGTTTCCGGCAGTTCACCCTGCTTAAGCCCTTTTTCCTGCAGAAGAGAACCCATGCCCCCATCAAAGAAAAGCATTCTTTTCCCAAATTCATCTCTTATATTCATACTTTCCATCCCTTTTTCTGTCAGACGGCTCAAGCTGCTCCGTCCAATCCGTACTTTTCCTGTCTGTTCTCTGTTTATACAGCGCTGTCGCCCATGCGGCAGACGCCCATAAATGCCGTCACGGATTTTTCCGGCAGCATGATATTTCCTTCCGATAAAAAAATGCCGGCATATTTTCCGGCATTCAGTACATTTAAAAAATCCCGCTGTATCTGCAGGGATAAATCACCGAAGCCCGGACTGAACCGTGGACGCAGTGTCAGTCCCTCCGTCTGCAATTCCTCTTTTATCCGTTCCTGGCATCTATCGCAGTATTCTTCCATCACCGTCGCCGCCACCGCCTGCATGACCGCCGCTTTACTGACCGCTATTTTACTGTAACGGGCAATTAGCATATCCGCACCGTTTCCAAGCGTTGCCGCAAAGAAAATCACCTCTTTGCAGTCATGCAGGTTTTTGGACAATGCCCTGCTGTGCAGGGTAAGTCCCGCCGTCCGGATTTCTCCTTCCGGCTTTAAGACAAGCGGATATCTTGCCGTCAGATGTCTGGGCTGTATGCTGTCCCAAAGCTCCTTTGCACATCCGTCGATGAGTCCCTGCACCGTTTCATCCGGCAGCTGCTTTCCGTAGCCTAAATACCGGCGAACTTCTTTCTTAAAATATTCCGTTTCCAAGAACGGCTGTCCGATTAATTCTTTACCCATCATATCTGTCTTACAATGTCGGAGAGATTGTCAAGGATGCCCTTTGCCACCTCCGGCTTATTCATGGAATAAACGTGGATGTGCCTGATGCCGTTGGCAATCAGGTCAATAATCTGGTCCGTGGCATAGGCAATACCCGCCTGCTGCATGGCTGCCGGATTTTCACCGAAGCAGTCCACAATGCTGCGGAAGCGTTCCGGTACGTTACAGCCCGACAGGCGTACCGCATTTTCCACCTGATTGGCTCTGGTAATAGGCATGATACCGGGAATAACCGGCACTAAAATGCCCGCCTCTCTCGCCTTATACAAAAAGCTATAGAATATATTGTTGTCGAAAAACATCTGGGTGGTCAGGAACTCACAACCTGCGTCCACCTTCTTTTTGAGGTTTTTAATATCCTCTTTTTTGTTTGTGGAATCGGGATGTCCCTCCGGATAGCAGGCGCCGCCCACGCAGAAATCGCCGTATTCCTTAATGGTTGCCACCAGTTCGGAGGCATAATGGTATTCCTTAAAAGGGTCGCCGTCAAAATCCTTCGGTCTGTCCCCACGGAGCGCCAGAATATTTTCAATGCCTGCCTCCTTCATTTCGGAAAGAGCCGTTCTGATATCCTCTTTTCCCGCTCCCACACAGGTCAGGTGGGCAATGGTGGTTACGTTCTCCGCTTTCTGGATTTCCTCCGCAATATGCAGTGTATTGCCGCGGTCGCTGCCGCCTGCCCCATAGGTCACGCTCATGTAATCGGGATGCAGCGCCGCCACACCCAGAGCTGCTTTTTTCACGGACTCAAAATTAGCGGTGGTCTTCGGTGGAAACACCTCAAAGGATATGGTGGTTTTGTCCTCGCGTAATATATCTGAAATCTTCATGTGTTTCTCCTTATTTTATATATCGCCGGATCCTATTCCCTGAAAATATGGTAGCAATAGCCCTCTGTTTTTTTACTCTCGTACATAGCCCCGTCGGCATCCCTGTAAATCTGGTCAAAGGAAATCTGCTCATCCTCATGGCTGAATGCGGCTCCGAGGCTGATATAAATTTTCCGTCCCTTCATTTCGGGTATTATGATTTTTGCGAATTCGCCAAAAAGCCTTTCGATAAAAAACGGTGCCTGCTCCTTCTTCATGTCCGGTATGTACAGAGCAAACTCGTCCCCGCCGAGTCTCATTACAATATCATCCTTACGGCATGTCTTCTGTAAGGTCTCCGCAACGGCAACAATGACCTCATCCCCCACAATATGACCGTAAGTATCGTTGATGGATTTGAATTTATCACAGTCAATCAGACAGAACAGACCTTCCGTTTTTTTCTGCAGAAATGCCGTTACCCTCTGCTCACCGCTGCCTCTGTTGTAAAGTCCTGTCATGGAGTCCGTTTCCGACAGATAAAGAAGCCTGTTCTCCCGGCGTTTTTCCTCGTCGATGACCTCCATACAATACATAACCCGCAGAAGTTTTCCATCCTTATCGGTATCCGCCTTGATAAATCGTTCTCTGCACCAGCCGAATATACTGCATACAAATTCATGTGCCAGAGTATTGGTCCCCGCCATGCGTTCTTCCAGGGTGGAAAGATCCGTAAATGCCAGCACGCTTTCCTTATATTTATCAGAGCAGAGTGACTCCACCACATGGGCAATCTGTTTTGAAAAATTATCCGCATCCTTAGTCTGCATGCAGGCATCGATTTCCGGAACACTTTTTATTACCCGGAAAACGCCGGTCTTTACATTGATGATATGCATGGTCATATAAATTTCCGCCAGCGCCGCATAACTGCTCAGTTTAGCCGCCTCGTTGGACTTACGGAAGGAATTGCGCAGTTTTAACAGAGAGATAAGCAGGGTGGCAATCATATCAAGGAAACCTGAAATACTCTCCATATTTCCGATGGGCGGATTGTCCACGCCTACAAATCCACGGATTTCGTCACGATAACGCAGCGGAATGACCACTAAGCTTTCCACGTTCTGTACATTCAGAATGTCATAGGTAGAAGGATAGGTGTCTTTTAAGACCTTCACGCTGGGGATTACCACGCTTTCTCCCTTTTCAAAGCTTTCGTACCACCAGCCTATAATATCGAAATCCACATTCTGCAGCATATCCTTCTGCGGCAGGATGCCTTCGTTACACCATTCATAGGTGTTGTTCGTTACCTTTTTCTTTACATTGTCTTCAAAAATATAGATCCTGTCCGAACCTATATGCTTGCCGAAGAACTCAATAAATTCGTTTATCTGTTCATCCGGTATGTCATATTCCAGTGCAGACCGCAGAGCTTCATTGATAATCAGCTCATACTGTATATTTTTCATACTATTTCCTCTTCTTTTGTTCCCCTGTATTTTCCGGTTTGTCTCCCCCCAAAAGCCGGATATCCATGTATATTTTATCATATGCTTTTTCAATGGACAATGCAAACTATTTGATGTATTTTATCCGAATTTTTCATCCGGATTTTGACGAAAAACTTTCTCTCCGTAAAGAGGAAAGAAACCGCCACGTAAAAAACGGCAACAAAAAAAAGACCTTCCGGTAAACCATCCCAGTGGATGGTTCAACCGGAAAGCCGGGAAAAACTACAGGGACCGGATACGCTCCCTCACCTTTAACACCATGGAAGGAGAAACGGAAAGTTCATCAATACCCATATTGAGGAAGGTTTCCGTCAGCTCTAAGTCTGCGCCTAATTCGCCGCAGATGCCGACCCACTTGCCTTTGGCATGCGCCTGCTTTGTCACATATTCAATCATTTTTAAGATAGCCTTGTGATGAGGATTGTAGAACAGATCCAGCTTGGCATTCTGCCTGTCAACAGCTAATGTATACTGGGTCAGGTCATTGGTGCCGATACTGAAGAAATCCACCAGTTCTGCCAGTTCGTCACTAATCATCACGGCAGCAGGTGTTTCAATCATGATACCCTGCTCCGGAATTTGGAAGGGTATCTGCTGCTCTTCCAGTTCCTTCTTTACTTCCTCTGCGATTTCATAAATTTTTTTCACTTCCCACACAGACGTAATCATGGGATACATCACGGAAAGATTGCCGTAAACCGCTGCACGGAACAGCGCCCTGAGCTGGGTTTTGAAAATCTCCGGTCTCGTTAAGCAGATGCGGATAGCACGGTAGCCCAATGCCGGATTTTCCTCTTCTCCCAATTCAAAATAATCCGCCTTTTTATCGGCACCGATATCAAGCGTACGGATAATCACCTTTTTGCCGCCCATCATCTGCAGTACCTGACGGTATGCCTGAAGCTGTTCTTCTTCCGTCGGGAAAGTATCTCTTCCTAAATATAAGAATTCACTCCGGAAAAGACCGATGCCCGCCGCATCATTCTCCATTACATATCCCACATCGCTTACACTGCCGATATTGGCATACAGGTTGATTTTCTTTCCTTCTCTGGTAACCGTTTCCTTGCCCTTTAAGGTTTCCAGAATATTCTTCTTTTCCTGTTCTTTTTTAATTTTATCTTCTGCCTTCGCCAGTTCCTCTTCCGTGGGTGAGAAAATAACTTCTCCGCTTCCGCCGTCCACAATGGCAGTTTCTCCGGTTTTGATTTCCTCTAAATTTACCGGCACTCCTATAAGCGCCGGAATATTCATCATACGCGCTAAAATAGCAGTATGGGAATTGGTGGAACCGTGCACCGTTACAAATGCTAATATTTTACTTTTATCCATCTGTACGGTTTCACTGGGAGTCAGATCGTCCGCTACTATAACGGAGGGTTCCATACCGGCGAAATCCACACTTTCCTGACCACACAGAATTCGAAGCACCCTTCCGGAAATATCCCGGATATCGGCAGATCTCGCCTGCATGTATTCATCGTCCATGGCGGCAAACATCTGGGCGAAATTATCACCGGTGGTGGCTACCGCATATTCCGCATTGACACCTTCATTTTCAACAATGTGCAGCATGGACTGGACGTAGTCTTCATCCTCCAACATCATCTGATGCACTTCAAAAATAGCGGCACTGGCTTAATCTAAATCCGCCCCGTTTGAAGCAATCACTTTTTTGTACCAGTAGAAGCTGTCCTTACGGATTCTCTCGCACTGCTTCGGGTCATCATCCGTTCTGTCCACATAGATAAGACCGTATCTCTTTTCCACACCCTTGTCAATCGCCCGTTTTACGGCCCTGATATTTTCCCGCAAAAAGTGAATACGGTAATCGTCATGTACCTTTTTATCCGCTGTCAGGGTGTCAAAGGCGCCAAATCCGTTTTCGGTAATCATAAGCGGTTTGTTGTAGCGGTTGTACAAATCCCGCAACATGTATTCCATGCCGACTGGGTCGATTGCCCAGTCCCAGTCGGTATATTCTACATAAGGGTTTGCGCAGAGAGCAAATTCTCCGGGGCGGATATCGGGATGAATATCCTTTTCCTTCCAGTATCTCTTTACGAAGTTGCTGTATTCGCCGTAAACATAGGTATCGTTCCAGATTTTCTCGGTCAGTTCCTCCGCATTCATGGCTGCAATCTGGTCTGCCGGGTTGCAGGTCTTGGGATAAATGGGAACATATCCGGGAACGGGACCGATTTTACCTCCTTCCACCATTTCGTGGCAGGCAATAACAGCTTTTGCATGACAAAGGTTCATGATGTGGTTGATATCCCACTGTTCCTTTTCCCAGTCGGTGCATCCGACATCGGTGCCGAGCCAGTGTCCGTAAACAATCTGCATATTCTGTTCATTGATGGAAAGCCAGTATTTTACTCTGTCGCCGAAATTTTCAAAACAGGTTCTTACATAGTGGTCAAAGGCATCAATGGTCTTTCTGCTCTTCCAGCCGCCCAGCTCTTCAAATACCCACACCGGTAAATCGTAATGATACAGGGTAATGATGGGAGTAATGCCGTTCTTAACGAGTTCGTTAATCAAATCATTGTAGAAAGCAATGCCTTCCGGATTTACCTTTCCGTCGGAATGGGGAATGATACGGGACCAGGAAATGGAGAAGCGGTATGAAGAAAATCCACATTCTGCCATCAGTGCCACGTCTTCCTTGTATCTGTGATAATGGTCTGCACAGATGGAGTCGTCTGCATACGGTTTTTTCTTTTTGCTGTTTAAGTCAATCATGGCAGGGGTTCTGCCGCCGTCGGCAACAACTTTTGCCAATGCCATGTCAACACTCCTTATGCAATTCTCACATTTTCACAAATAAGCAAGGGGAGTTTTTGTGCATTTTTGCCAATCTTTAAGGTGTTACTTCCATATACAATGTGTTTCTTTCCGGTATCTTTCCGCTCTTTGCAAACAGGTCCCGGATGGTTACGAATTCATATCCCTGCGCTTTGAGGGCGGGGATTATTTTCTTTATGGCTTCGACGGTCCGGGTATTCCCCTCCATGTCGTGCACCAGAATAATGAAACCGGGATGCGCCTGCTCTAAAATACGGCGGGTTCTTTCTTCGGCGCTGACTTCCGGCAGCCAGTCCTCACAGCCGTAGCCGCAGATAAAGCCCAGATCCACCAGGTCGAACAGTCTCTGGTCATAATCGATATAAGGCGGACGGAAAAAAGCGGGCTTTTCTCCCGTGATTTCCTCTATTTTATT
>OIYP01000312.1_pt1 | contig 33143 bp, 30 predicted proteins | sample 1588261 | NCBI WGS metagenome assembly OIYP01 (sample SAMN03283293) | human gut metagenome | biome: human-associated habitat; material: feces | host: Homo sapiens | place: Peru | collected 2012
TCTGCGGAAGCGACCAAGGGCTTTGCCCTCTGGACACCCACCACCCTTTGAAAAGTGTGGACGTAAACTTTGCTTGGCTTCGCAATGCTGCAAATATTTTGGAATTTTTATTTACTTCGAGCTGTCGCTGATTATCTTTATTCTTGCTTCGCTGTTCTTTACCACGTTGAGGAGCGAAGATGCCGAGCCTGCGTATTCTTCCGATAATGTCGAAGCTGTGATGATATTGTTATCGCTTTCGAGTGCGATATCATTTTCGCCGAATGTTACGCCCTTTGCAGCTGCGGAGGCTTCCGCTTCGCACATTGCCATTGCTGCCGATGCCGAACCCGAAGCTGCTATTTCGGGGATAGTGAAGAACCGCTGGTCGTTTTTCCCGTTTGAGGAGTAGACGATGCGGAACATCTTATACACTGCGAGCATCATATACGAAGAAACAGCTTTCATAATGGTATTGCTGCCCGTTTTCTGGATAAGCGAAAAAAGGACATTGAGCGAATTGACGATGAGCTTTCTGTTGAAAGCCGCCATCATACTGCCGCCTGCTGCGATCTTGCCCGAGTTGGAATCCTGTTCGGGGATATCTTCATAGGAAATGGTCTTTCCTGCAGGTTCGGGCGAGCGTCCGAGCAGATAGTCGCAGGAAACGTTATAATAGTCTGCCGCCTTGACAAGAAATTCAAGACCGCATTCACGTATACCTTTTTCATAATGTGAAAGCAGCGCCTGCGAAATACCAAGATCCGCCGCTGCGTTTTTCTGACTGATGCCTCGTTCTTTCCTTAAGAGGGTTATAATTCTTGGAAAGTCGGAATTCATCTTGTCACCTCCCGATCGTTCTCATAATCATCTTTTATTTCTATTTTTCTCTGTTTGCCGACAATTACGTACTGTAAATTATATCTTATAACGTACATTTTGTAAAGGGGGTTTGTGGAAAAAACTCGATAAAGGTTATAATTGTTTTTTGTTGAAGTTACATAATGGTAAAGCAGGCGTTTCACACGCAAAATCGGCATAATACAAGATATTGTGCCATATTTGAAATAATCCGTCAAGATGTTGAAATGACGCTGATTTGCGGATAAATGGACAAAATGTAAATTTTATTTGTATAAGCTATACTGCCGCAAGGCTTGTATTGACAAAAAACAGCATGTAATATATACTATATTAATAAGAAAAAATTTGCAGGGAAGAATACTATGAACGGATATAAAATAACATTTATACGCAACGGAATGACCGAAGCAAACGAAAAAGGAATATATATCGGAAAGTCCGACTGGCCGCTCTCCGACAAGGGCAGAGCTGACCTTGAGGAAAAGGCAAGGGTCTATGCTTATCCAAAGGTAAACAGAGTTTACTCCAGCCCTCTTACCCGAGCATTGCAGACGGCGGAGATAATTTTCCCCGATCGTGAGATCGTGATATGTGACGAAATGACCGAGATGGACTTCGGCGTTTTCGAGGGGATCGAGCTGAAAGACCTGCTTGAACTGGACAGCTATCACAAGTGGATAAAGGGCGGACTTGACAATCCTCCGCCGAACGGTGAGAGCCTGCGCAATATGATAAACCGCAGCCTTTCGGGACTTAACCTTATTATAATGGATATGATGAAGGAAAATATACACGAAGCAGGAGTCGTGACCCATTCGGGAATACTGATGAACCTTATGTCCTGCTTTGGTCTGCCGAAGATGAAGCCTATGGACTTTGCCTGCGAACCGGGCGAGGGCTATATGGTGAATGTTTCGGCAATGCTCTGGCAGAACGGCGGCGTGTTCGAGATAATTGGAAAAGTCCCGTTCGGGAATGCCGCCGATTACAACGAATTTTAAGGGGAGCTGAACGATGAAAAGCCTTGATAACGAGCGGTACAGGCGTTTTGCCGCACAGCGGCTGAAATGCTGCTGGGGTGAATGTGTCGGCGAGGTCTTTTTTGTGACGGCTGTACTGACTATGGTAGGTCTTATGTTCCTTACAGCGGTGGAAATACTTTATAAGACGCATATAATAAGCTTTGGCGTTATGACAATATCCGAGGGCGGCTGGAAGATCGCATTGATCGCAGCGGTCTATCTGATCCTTGTTTATGTTGCTCTTATACCGCTCAAATACAGCACGGCATGGTTTTATTTTCAGCAGGCAAGTTCAACAAGTATCCCCGGAGCAAGCCTTTTCAGCTGCTATATGCACAGAGGGCATATCATCAGGACGCTTGAACTTGAATTTATGGTACTCGCAAGAAGGGTCTCGGCGGCTGTTTTTCCGCTGGCGTTCATAGTGTTTATGATGCTGCATTTCAAATGGCTGCTCGAAAAGGATCCGTCCGCTGCGGCGGTGAGTCTTGCGGTGCTGACGGTAACAAGTGCGCTTTTCGTATTTATATACATAATTTTTCATATGAGATATATTTTCGTTCCACATCTTTATGCCTCCGATCCCGAAAAAGCGCCGAAGGAGATAATTGCCGAAAGCGTACGCATCGCAAAGGGCAGCAGAGTCGGCATAATAAGGCTCATATTTTCGCTTGCGCCGCTTTGGGCATGCTGTATTGCGGTGCTTCCGCTGATATTCGTTATACCGTATACAAAGATGACGTTTGCGGCTGCCGCTGCGGAGATATTCAACACATACCGCTTGGACGAAAAACGAATGGAGAGTCCTGAAGCCCTTAAGGAGAAAGCAATTGTCTGATACTTTTTCATCAAAAATACAGTTCACCGTCACCGCTGTGGATGACGGAAAAAATGTCGGGGAGTTCCTGCGGAAATGCGGAACTTCCCGTCGTCTTATTACAAAGCTCAAAAGGACGAGCGGCGGCATAACCCTCAACGGCGCACACGCACGAACGGTGGATACAGTTCGGGAAAACGATGTAGTTGCGATAGATATGCAGAGCGGAGAGCCGCTTGACGCAAATCCTGCGCTTTTTGCACCGATAGTTTATGAGGACAGTGACGTTGCGGTTTATGACAAACCTGTAAATATGCCCGTTCACCCTTCTCACAGGCACAGAAATGATACGCTCGGCAACCTTTTTGCGGCGCAGCACGGGGACGTGACTTTTCGCCCGATAAACCGTCTTGACAAGGACACCTCGGGGCTTTGTGCCGTTGCAAAAAATGCATTTTCGGCTGCAAAGCTTTCGGGCAGCATAGAAAAGACCTATTTTGCCGTTGTCTGCGGAAAGCTTTCGGGCGGTGGACGCATAGATGCACCGATAGGACGCTGCGACGGCTCGGTGATAACGAGGAAAGTGCGCTCGGACGGTCAGCAAGCCGTTACGAATTACACCGTTCTTGACGGGAACGAAAAATATACGCTCGTTCGGGTAAAGCTTGAAACGGGCAGAACGCACCAGATAAGAGTGCATTTCGCACATATAGGATATCCGCTCGCAGGCGATGATATGTACGGCGGAGATACTGCCGACATAAAGGAGCAGGCTCTTCACTGCGGTGAGCTTGAGTTCACACTTCCCGTTTCGGGGGAAAGGGTAAGCCTTTCTTCACCGCTGCGGGAGGATATGCTTGCACTGGTGAGAAGATCCGTTTAATGAATGTCGGCTTGAATTTTAAATGGTGTTTAGTACAAAAAGTTCATCTTTTTTATTTATGTATTGAAAAATATTTCCGAATGTGGTATGATACGTCATATTAAAAATGAAAGGATCATCAATATGACACGGAATTACGGAAAAACGCTTATAGCTTGTTATCTTGGATTTGTAACGCAGGCGATAGCTGCCAATTTTGCGCCGCTGCTGTTCCTTACTTTTCATAATGATTATGATATTCCTTTGGGAAAAATAGCGCTGATATCTTCGGTGTTCTTTGCGACACAGCTCGTTGTGGATATCCTGTGCGCACGCTTTGCGGTGAAAACCCCGATATGACAATGCCATGTTATGTTTTTTAAAGGTTACAGCTGTAACCGTTTTGTAACTATTTGAAAAATGACGTATTTTCGCAGTTTTCGGGGATATTTGCAAAATTCGGAATGTTTTTGGCAGATATCCGCAAACGAATTTTTTACAGGAGCTTAAGCATAAAATACAGCCCGTTCCGACTGCAAAATTCCAAAATAACGTTTTCAAAAAACGATTTCGCTTTGTTATTTTGCTCAAAATGCACAAATAAAGAGGAATTAAACTGTTAAAAAAGCAGAATAAATGTTACTATTTTTCGATTACCCTTGAATTTCTCGGAAAAAATCGTATAATAGTTATTGGTGTAACTGAATTGTAACTAATTCGACCGTAAATTTATAGAAAATTGCATTATACGATATATAAAACCTCGGTCAGTGACCGATAAGGAAAGGAGATGTTCCGATGAAAAGCAGAAACGGTGAAAACGGCAAGCAGAATAACTGCGTTGACTTCGTGCCGCCGGTTTCTATAAACGAGAGCAAGGATAAGTTGGAAAAGCTCGAAGGTGCTGTCATTAATACGGGAGCGCTTATTGCATATACATTTTCATACGGTGCGTCAAAGGCTGCGAATTACATTGCGTATATCGCAGGCAGGATCAGAAATGCTGTAAAGCCCACACATCATAAGATCACAAATGCTGTGAAGTCAACGATACACAGGATCGCAGAGACTTCTGCCAAGACTGCAGCCAAGGTGAGCGGCGGCTTCAGAGGATTTGCGGAAAATGTTAAGGCTGACGGCTTCGTTTCGGCAGTAAAGACAATGGCTTTAAATGCCGTTCAGACTGCAAAGCGCGAAAAGAACGTTTTCAAGACCGCTGTAAACTATGTTTTCCCGACGGTTTCGGTCGCACTGCTCATCGCAGTTGTTTGCAGCACGGCTTCGACCAGCTATGGCATTGCGGTTGAATACAACGGAACAGAGCTTGGCGTTGTTTCCGCCGAGTCGATCGTAACAGATGCACAGCAGTCTATTTCAGACAAGGCTGTTTACTATTCGACAGATGATACTGCACTCGTAAGTACGAACCTCTCTATCAAGCCGCTCAATTCTATGGACGTGGTCATTGATGAGGTGGAGCTTATCGAAAAGATGCAGGAACAGCTCGATATCACTCTTCCCGAGGGCGGCGAGGGTGCTGAAATGCCCGCAGATACCGCATCACTCGAAGATGAGGCGGAAGAGGCTGCAAGCGCACTTTCCTCCGACGAGCTTGACGGCAAGGTAAGAGCTTACTCCGTTATGATAAACGGCAGCTTCTATGCCGCTGTTGAAGCAACGGACGAGATCGAAGCTTACATCGAATCCATAAAAGAACCTTATATGAACGACCCCGATGTTGTTTCCGTCGGCTTTGACAAGTCGGTCGAATATACATACGAACAGTTCGTTTATCCTACCGAGATAATCTCTCAGCAGGAGGTTATCGACAAGCTCAGTTCTATCGCAGCTGAACCTGTTTACTACGAAGTTCAGAACGGTGATAATCCTTGGAACATCGCATCACACAACAATATCTCGCTTGATGAGCTTCTTGCTTGTCCTGCAGTGTATGAGGGCGATGAGATCGATGATATCACTTCATATTGTCCTGTAGGCGCAGTTATCACACTCTCCGCCGAAGTTCCTTACCTCCAGACGCTCGTTACAAAGAGCGAAACTTACACCGTTCCTATCGATTATGAGATCGTCAGAACAGAGGACGAAGACCTCTATAAGGGCGAAGAAAAGGTCGATGTTGCAGGTGTTGAGGGCGAAGCAGAGGTTACAGCGCTTGTTACATACAAGAACGGTATGATAATCTCGAGAAACGAGCAGAGCCGTGTTGTTCTCTCCGAACCCGTTACAAAGGAAGTAAGAGTGGGAACAAGACCTACCACCACCGCAGTAAGCACAGGCAGCGGCGGTTCGGGTGATTACTTCTGGCCTGTTGACGGCGGTTACATCTCCGCTTATATGGGTGACGGCAGAGGTCACAAGGGTCTTGATATCGCAGCTCCTTACGGCACACCGATCTATGCAGCTGCTTCGGGTACAGTTACAAGAGCCGCAAACAAGTATGACGGCTACGGCAACAGCGTAATGGTTGCAAACGATGACGGCAACGTTACAATGTACGCTCACATGAGCAGCATTGCTATCAGCTACGGCGACTACGTTGTAAAGGGACAGCTTCTCGGATATGTTGGTTCGACCGGTTATGCAACGGGCAACCACCTCCACTTTGAAGTTCGTTCAAACGGTTACTACCTCGATCCACTTGATTACATTTCACAGTATTAAAAATCAATGCACACAATACCGAAAAGTATTGTGTGCATTTTTTATTCTACAGCGGATGTTTCGCCCTGCTCCGCAAGGTCACAGAATGATGAAATGCTGACAGTAAGACCGTCAGTAAATTCGATGGCGGTCGGAAGAAGAGTTTCTTTGTCGAATGAAATAGTGTGATCCTCTCCGTTCAGGACAAGGGCATCATCTCTTTCGTAAAGCTCAATGCTGTGCATAGCTGCGCAGGAGTCGAATGTGTCGAAAATGCGCTTGAACATTGCGGCTTCGTTGAGCTTGCCGCTTTCAATCTCAAGCGTCAGACTGCCGAGCGAAGCGGTCGTGCTGCCCTCGTTATACTTGATGTTAAGACCTTTCATCGTGTCGGGAGAGGTGATGTTCATTTCCCATATTCCCGTGCCGTAACGGGTCATATCGCCCGAAACGTCCATTTTGCTGTCACGGTCGTCTGCGAACGCAGTCAGCTCGAATGTGCAGGAAAAAGGTCGGTCAAGCTTTGGCTGACGTGGGATAATGGTGTCTTTGATGGATTTACAGCCGGTAAAAAATATAATTGAAAATACGATAAGTAATGCAGAAATCCTGATCTGTGATGACATAAATAAAACCCTCCGTTCGATTTTGGAACAGAGGGTTTGTTTTTATACTAATTTTTAAACTGAAAGTGTACAAAAAATCAAGCAAAATCTCGAATAAATGGATTTTGCGCCGATTTTTTGTCTACACTTTGATTAAAAATTAGTATTGCTAATGGTATTCCTATCTGTTCCAAGCTTTGAACACATAGGGAAGCTCGTCTATGACGTCACGGGGCAGCATTCCTGCTTCGGAAAGCCTGTCACGGGCGAGGTCTGCCGCTTTTCCGTGGACGAAAACTCCTGCCGAAGCTGCATCGGACGGAGCAAGTCCCTGCGCTGCAAATGCGCCGATAATGCCCGTAAGAACATCACCGCTGCCGCCCTTAGCAAGACCTGGGTTGCCTGCTTTGCAGATGAAAAGCTTTCTGCCGCCTGCGATATAGGTAGGAACGCCCTTTGCGGCAACGACAACATCAAACTCCCGTGCGAGTTTCGCAGCCATTGTGAGCCTGTCGGGGTAGTCGGTGTCGAAAGCGGCGGCGTAAAGGCGTTTCAGCTCGCCGAGATGCGGAGTGAGGATAAGCCTGCCCTTTGTGTTTCTGATAATATCTATGCAGGAACATACACAGTTTATGCCGTCTGCGTCAATTATTACCGTGCAGTCGGTATTTTCGATGACAGTTCTGACGATCTCTTCGGTATCTTTTGTGTGTGACAAGCCGCTGCCGACAGAAACGGCGGCCGCACTTTTCAGCTCATTTATAAGAACAGCAGACGATTTTGCCGAAACAGAGCCGTCCTTTGCGGCATCAAGTGGGAGGAACGTTGCTTCAAACACGAACGGGGCAAGTCGGTCAGTGACTTCGTTCGTTGAAGCAAGGGTAACACGTCCGACACCGCTTCTCAGGGCGGAGAGCGTTGACATCTGCGCCGCACCGCTCATTTTTTTGCAGCCCGAAACATTGAAAAGGTGTCCGAACTGATTTTTGTAGCAGTTTTCCGCACGCTTCGGGAAAAGAGCCTTCACATATTCCTCATCAAGCTCCTGCGCAACGTAGGGAACGGAAGAGAAACATTCCTCGGTGAAGCCGATATCGGCAACTGTTATTTCGCCGCAGAGCGAACGGAGCGGCTCGGAGAGCATACCCGTTTTTATGCAGCCGAATGTTATAGTATAGTCGCAGCTGAAAACATCGTCCTCGGCTTCGCCCGTGAGGCAGTTGCCGCCCGATGGGGTGTCTAAAGCGACTATCGGCTTTTTGCAGCGTTTTGCAAAGCTGAAGCAAGCTTTTATTTCGGGCGGAAGCTCGCCGTGAAATCCCGTGCCGTAGACAGCGTCAACGATGAGCGAGCAGGAAGAGAACAGCGAGAATACCTTGTCGATATTGTCATTAAGGTCAAGAACGTCAATGCCGCATTCGCCGAGCCGACAGTATTCATAGCCTGCAAGCTCGGTCGCAGGGTCGCCGCTCGTTAGTACGACACAGACGGTCATTCCAATGTCGAAAAGGTTCTTCGCCAGCACGAAGCCGTCACCGCCGTTGTTTCCCTTTCCGCAAAGGATCATAACGCCGCCCGAGAGGTCATATTTCGATGAGAGCCTGCACACAAGCTCGGCTGCGGCTGCGCCTGCGTTTTCCATAAGCTCGCGGTAGGAAACGCCGTGGGCATCGGAGTAATGCTCTATCTCTTTCATCTGCTGTGGTGTTGCATAGTACATTTTATCGCTCCTTTGCAAAAAAGCCGCACAGACGGGTCTGCACGGCTCAAAAGTTGTTAAAATTCGATCAATACCGTCCCCATTGCAATTGCTTTGGAATGGGAGCAGGAAACGCTTATTTTCATTTTCGTGGAAATAAGTCTTTTTTTAGCTTCGCCCGAAAGACTTATGTAATAGGTTCCCGAATAATCGGTGAGTACGGAAATCTCCTGAATGCTGCACCCTCTGAAACGTGCGCCGATAGCCTTTTTCATCGCAAGCTTTGCGCAGTACATTTCAGCCATGATGTTCGGGGAGAAATTTTTCTCCATAATGAACTTCATTTCCTGCGGAGAATAGACCCTTGAAATAAATTTCGGCTTCTTCACAAGCTCTTTCATGTGGGGCATATCAGCATGGTAGATCTCCATTATCATAACATTATCTCCTTAGACCGATCACCGCACATTTCGGGGCAAGATCAGCTGTTGTATTTTCTTTCGTATTCGACCTTGACGGGGCGTGGGAGGAACGGGGTGATGGCTTCGACGGTGCGTTCGGTCGGGGTGAAAACAAGTCTTACCTTTCCGAACGAATCGTGCATAAAGTCGATGTAATAGTCCTCAGCGTCCTCGTCTGCGATGCCGCTTGCCTCGACAATGGTTATTCCCGAAACGGCAGGCGCATCGGCAAGCTTTCCGAAGGCTTCAAACTTGGACGGCTTGGCGGTGATAAGGCGCTTTCTCTTACGCTGTGCGATTATCTTGTCGATATCGATCTCGCCGTTGGTGATGATGTATTCATACTCGGCATTAAGACCCGTGATAAGGTAATATCCGCCGTAAATTGCGGCAAAAATTAGAAGTATTGCAAGGATTATACCCAAAAGCGCAAGGTAAAGGCAGAATGCGGAAACGGCTATCACTCCGAAGACGATAAGTATCTTCAAAGCAAGCGTTTTCCCGTTCGCAGGTTTTTTTACAAGCTGTTCAACAAAAACGTCCATAAAATAAAATGCCTAAGGTCAGATCCTTGGCAGCTCCTTTCCGTTAAAACAATGCTATCCTGTCGTTTTTATGGCGCAAAATGACAAAATAACGCTTCAAGTTAATTTCTTTATACATTATAACATAGAAATTATTTATTTTCAAGTAAAAAATGCTTGCAATTTTTGAAATAATGATATATAATAAAAGAGCTGACGGTAAATTTTCTTTGTCGGCGTTATTATAAAAAGAACATCTGTAAATAAACACGTTTAAAGAGTTGTAGGCTCTGCAAAAAAGTGTCTTTCAGAGAGAGGGTACAAGGCTGGGATATCCTCAGATACGGCAGGACTGAAATTTCGCTCCGTGAGTGGCAATGGTGAACGCACAAAACGCTTGTAGTCATTGACGTATGCTGCGTTAAAGCGAGGGGAATGATAGTTCCTTATATAAAATGGGTGGTTATAAGCAGGCTATGGCTTGTCCCGATGAGGGGCAGGCTTTTTTAGTTGTCAAATTTTCCGCAGGAAAGCGGAACACGGAAAGGAATGGTCAAATTTATGAAAGATCAGCTTGAAAAGATCAGAAGTCTTGCGCATGAGGAGCTTGACAAGTGCGAAAGCCTTGATGTGCTGGAAAATCTCAGAGTAAAATTCCTCGGCAAAAAGGGTGAGCTTACGGGAATTTTAAAGCAGATGGGCGGACTTTCCGCAGAGGAACGCCCCGTTATCGGACAGCTTGCGAACAAGGTTCGTTCCGATATCGAAGAAAACATCACAAACCGTATGCAGGCACTCAAATCGGAGCTTGCAAAGAAGCAGCTCGAAGCTGAAACACTCGATGTTACAATGCCCGGAACAAAGCAGAAGGTCGGCAAGCTTCACCCGCTCACAGTTACCCTCAACGATATCAAGGAAGTTTTCCTCGGAATGGGCTTTGAGATCGCAGAAGGTCCTGAGGTAGAAACAGACCACTACTGCTTTGAGGCACTCAATATGCCGAAGCATCACCCTGCAAGAGATACGCAGGATACATTCTATATCAATGACAACGTTGTTCTCCGTACACAGACTTCCTCCGTACAGATCAGAACGATGGAGAACAAGAAGCCGCCTATCCGTATCATCTCCCCGGGCAGAGTTTACCGCTCCGATACGGTCGATGCGACACATTCACCTCTCTTCCACCAGATAGAGGGACTTGTTGTTGACAAGGGCATCACAATGGCTGACCTCAACGGTACGCTTGAACTCCTTATGAAGAGAATTTACGGCGAGGATTGTCAGATCAGACTTCGTCCCCACCACTTCCCATACACAGAGCCTTCCGCAGAGGTTGATATGATGTGCTTCAACTGCCACGGTGCAGGCTGTCCTCTCTGCAAGAACGAGGGTTATATCGAACTCCTCGGCGCAGGTATGGTCCACCCGAAGGTACTTGAAGGCTGCGGCATCGACCCCGAGGTCTACAGCGGCTTTGCATTCGGCATCGGACTTGAAAGAATCACAATGGGCAGATACAAGATCGGCGATATGCGTCTGCTCTATGAGAATGATATGAGATTCTTGGGTCAGTTCTGATCAATGGAAAGCACCGACAAAAACAGCCTGTTTCTGCGTTATAAAAAGCGTTTCCAATATAAGCAGCGTTTATGGAATATTTTAAGTATAGTCTATACCGTTATTCTTATCCCGCTGTTAAAGCTGCTGGAGGGAACGGATTACAGTATGCTGTGGAGGATGATCTCCATAATAATAAGCATTGCTTTGATAGGCTTGAATATAAAGCAGAGCAGGTCGATGAAAAGGCAGCTTGGCGGTTTGTCCGAAAATGCGGCAGAGAAGATCTCCGCAGAGCTTGAAAGCTGCGCAAATTTCAGAAGCTTTTATTTCACTTCGGAATATCTTTTTTCGACGGAGGGACTTATTCTTCCTTACTATGAGATAGATGAAGTAAAAACGAACACCTATGTCGGTTCACCAACAGCAACGAACATTGTTTTCAGAACGAAAAGCTACGGCAAATGCACCGTCACGGTCGGACTGGGATATATGAATGAGAACTTTTACGATATGCTTATGAAGAAATGTCCGTCGGCAGATATACTGTTCCGTGTTAATTATCAGAAAGCGGATATAACAGAGTATTTTACCACTATAAAGGCGGAAAGCATTGTTGTTATCAGAAAAAAATAAGGAGGAAAATTCTAAATGGATCTTTCAATGAAATGGCTCTCCGATTATGTTGATATCGGAGATATGAGTATAAAGGATTTCTGCTCGGGACTTACGATAAGCGGCTCAAAGGTCGAGCGTTATGATACAGAGGGCAGCGAGATAAGCAAGGTCGTTGTCGGAAAGCTTCTTTCCGTTGTTCCGCACGAAAACTCCGACCACCTTGTTGTATGTCAGGTAGATGTTGGTTCGGCAGGCAACGGCGAGCCTATCCAGATAGTAACGGGTGCGCCGAACGTCAAGGCAGGCGACATCGTTCCCGTTGCAATGGACGGTTCAACGCTTCCCAACGGCGTTAAGATCAAAAAGGGCAAGCTTCGTGGCGTTGAGTCGAACGGTATGCTTTGCTCGCTCGGCGAACTCGGACTTACAACTCACGATTTCCCTTACGCTATCGCAGACGGCATCTTCCTTTTACAGCAGGAGGAGGGCTGTCCCGAACTTAAACTCGGTATGGATATAAAGGAAGCTGTCGGACTTGGCGACACAGCCGTAGAATTCGAGATCACTTCCAACCGCCCCGACTGTATGAGCGTTATCGGTCTTGCCCGTGAAACAGCGGCTACCTTTGACCTTCCGTTAAAGCTCCGTGAACCCGAATTCAAGGGCATCGGCGGCAGCGCAAAGGACAGCCTTAAGAGCGTTACTATCTCCGACAAGGAAAAATGCTCCGTTTATATCGCAGCAGTTGTAAAGAATGTAAAGGTCGGAATGTCCCCTCGTTGGATGCGTGAGCGTCTCCGTGCAAGCGGCGTTCGTCCTATCAACAATTTTGTCGATATCACAAACTTCGTAATGCTTGAATACGGTCAGCCTATGCACGCTTTCGATATCCGTTATCTTGACGGTGCTTCAATCGATGTCCGCCGTGCAAAGAGCGGTGAAAAGATCACAACGCTTGACGGTGTTGAGCGTGAGCTTACCGAGAATATGCTCGTTATCGCAGACGCACAGAAGCCTGTTGCGGTTGCAGGTGTAATGGGCGGCGAATACAGCGGAATCATGGACGACACTGTTGACGTTGTATTTGAAGCAGCCTGCTTCGACGGCGCTTCCGTTCGTACAACAGCAAAGGCTCTCGGTATGAGAACAGATGCTTCTGCACGTTTTGAAAAGGGACTTGACCCGAGAATGGCTGAACCTGCATTAAAGAGAGCGCTTGAACTCGTTGAAATGCTCGGCTGCGGCGAAGTCGTTACAGAATATATCAAGGTTTCAAACGGCGTTGACACACAGAAATCCGCTCCGTTCAGCGCAGAATGGATAAACAATTTCCTTGGCACGGATATCCCCGAGGAAGAAATGATCGGCTATCTCAACAAGCTTGATTTCACCGTAAAGGACGGCGTTGCATACGCTCCTGCATACAGAGTTGATATTGAGTGCAAGTCCGATATCGCAGAGGAAGTTGCACGTCTTTATGGCTACAATAAGATACCAAAGACTGTTATCAGAGGTGTTGCACAGGCACAGCTCACACCGAAGCAGAAGTTCGAGCGCAAGCTTGCAAACACAATGGCTGCTCTCGGCTGCTACGAGATTTCGACCTACTCCTTTGTAAGCCCGAAGTATTTCGACAAGATAAATCTTCCCGCAGACAGCAAGCTCCGCAGGACGGTCACTATCACAAATCCTCTCGGCGAAGATACCTCCGTAATGAGAACGACTATCATTCCGTCAATGTGTGAAGTCCTCGCAAGAAACTACAATAACAGAAACGCAGAAGCTTATCTCTTCGAGATCGGCAACGAGTATATCCCCGTTTCGGGTCAGGAACTCCCCGAAGAGCCTGCACGTCTTGCAGTAGGTATGTACGGCAAGGATGCTGATTTCTTCCTCCTCAAAGGCAAGGTAGAAGCTGTTCTCGATGAAATGGGACTCGGTGAGTGCGATTTTGAGGCTTGCACAGATACGGACGTTTATCCCGAGGCAAGCGCATTCCACCCCAGCAGATGCGCAGTTGTAAGCAAGAACGGCAAGGTGTTCGGTATCCTCGGCGAGCTTGCTCCCGTTGTGCTTGAAAACTACGGAATAGGCGTAAAGGCTTATGCCGCAAAGCTTGAAGTTCCCGAAATGATGGCAATTGCCGCAGAAGAGGGCGACAAGGTCTACAAGCCGCTGCCGAAGTTCCCTGCAACAACAAGAGATATCGCTGTTGTATGTGATGACAAGCTCCCCGTTGCAACTATCGAAAAGGCAATAAAGGGCGCAGTAGGAAATATCCTTGAAACAGTAGAGCTTTTCGACGTTTACAAGGGCAAGCAGGTAGGCGAGGGCAGAAAGTCTGTAGCATTCGCTATCTCGATGCGTTCGCACGAGGGCACACTCACCGACGAGCAGGCAGACGCAGCAATGAAGCGTGTACTCAAAGAGCTTGCAAAGCTTGGTGCTGAACTAAGAGCGTAAATTTAATGCGTAATGCATAATTATTTTCCGTAAGTTACCGTGAAATCGTAGGGGCGGATTCTATATCCGCCCGTTTCCCAATTGTCGTTTCCCCACAATTACTGTAGGGGACGGGTTTCCCGTCCCACGCCGCAAGGCGTTTATATAATAAATAAACCGACCTATTTTCAAGGAAAATCCTTTGAAAATAGGTCGGTTTTTGCTATTATTTACGATGTTTTGGCGCGCCGAAAAATCTCTTTGCAATTCGGGACGGGAAACCCGTCCCCTACGGAATTTGGTGTTTTGCGATAAATTATGGAATAAAAGTAATTACGCATTACGCATTACGAATTACGCATTGATTTTTTGTTCTATTTTCATAGAATTAATTTTGAATTAACTTGACTTGTTGTTAATATTGTTATATAATATTATTAATAAAGATAAAGAAGGTGTTAATATGAAAGATATCAATGATCCGATCATCAGAAAAATGTCCGACGAGATCGTTAAGATATGCGATCCGTTCCAGATCTTCCTCATTTCGAGCAAGCACAATTCCGCAGGAAAGCTTACGGCATTCAAGATCTGCGCTGTTGTTGACGACAGCTACAATGAAAATGAACTTGAAAGCGAAATTCTTATCAAGACCGACTGCCCCGTTCCGTGCGATGTTATCATTTACTGCGTTACCGAATGGAATGAATGTCTTGATGATGACTGCACATTCGCTTCACGCATAGACAATGAGGGAGTTAAGCTTTATGAGCAGAAACAACAGCCACAAAACTGACAGCAAACGTTATTACGACTGGCTTTACCACGCTTATCAGGATCTTTTGTCCGCAAAAGTCCTTATCGATGATAGGCGGCTTTACGAGCAGGTCGTTTTCCACTGCCAGCAGGCTATGGAAAAGTCATTCAAGGCGTTCCTGCTTTACAAGACGCATCATCTCCTTGACGGTCACAACCTTACATGGCTCTGCAAGCAGGCAGCTATGCTTGATGATGAGTTCACAGGCTGGATAGGCAAAAGTACGGTGCTGAACCGTTTTTACATTGAAACACGTTACCCTGCCGACATTCCTGCGAATATCACACGTGAATTTGCCGACACGGTGCTTAACGATACAGAACAGCTTGTCGATCTTGTCTGCGATCGGATAAAATTCGACTACAACAGCTATCACAAGCGCACGAAAAAATAGAGGTCACAGTGCTATTCTTTAAAAATAACAAAACATGCAGCAAAGGAGCTTTGAATGTAACCTGTATCTCCTGCGGCAAAAAATACAGCGACAGACAATTAGACGGCTCTGTTTGTCCGAGATGCGGTCACGTTTTTAAGCTCTATGATGAAAATGATAACCGATGGAACTGTGAATACTGCGGTTACAGGTGCGGCAGCAATAATGCCGTTTGTCCTGCCTGCGGACATCTCAAAGGTGACAGTCCAAGATAAAAAGCGTCAAAATGAAGGTTTTGACGCTTTTTTTAATATAATACTAATCTCTGATCAACCTATAGACAAATCCTCGGCTATAATAAATCCATTCGTCGTCAAGCTCCCTTGAAAGGCGGCAAGCCTTACTGCGGTCGTCCTCCAAGGTCCACGCAGTGACCTAACTGGATTTATTCTATCTGTCGGCTTTGTCTATAGAACGATCAGAGATTAGTATAAAAAACTGCCGCAGTTTTCACCGCAGCAGTTTGGAAATATGTAATTTTTACTTTGTGTTGGAAAGCTTCCAGCGAAATGCAGAGATACGCTGTGCCTTGGTATTATCGTAGGAGATATTGCTGCAGGCAAGGCTTATATCGTTGTAGCGGTAGTCGTTCTTTCCGCCGCCGCCGAAATTGAACAGTCCCTTGATGCCCTCCGAACCGAGGTTACGCTGAACGACTGCACCGATCGCATGACATTCACGGAGAACATCGAGGATATCCTTTGCTGCGATTGGTTTTGTGTCGCAGACGTTATAAACGCCCATATAGTTCACGCCCGGGGCAATATTGAGTATGCCGCATACGAAATCCACAAAGTTGTAAACGCAGCAGAATGAGTAGCCGTAGTCACCGTAGCCATAAACGAATGCACAGCCTTCCTTCGGGTCGAACACCTTTGCTTTGAGATTGTCTGTGAAAGTCTTTGTATAGATAGGGGAAACACGGGCAATGACGCATTTGCAGGACGGGCTTTTTGTAACGACCTTAGCCATAGCCTTTTCGCTTTCATACTTCATCTTTCCGTAAGCTGTTGTAGGCTTTTCGTCAGAAGTTTCACGGATAGGTTCACGTGTTTTCTGCGGAGCATAGACCTGATATGTACTTAGAAGGATAATATCGCCGACACCTGCATCGACAGCTGCTTTATAAAGATACTTATCAACAGCGGAACTCATTTTTTCCTCGGCAGAAGTAATGATCGGAGGAAAATCGTTGTCGCAGGAGCATGCAAGATGAACCAGCGCATCGATGCTGCTGCCATTAAGGATATTGGTAATACTGCTTTTATCATCAATAGACGCCTGAACAAAACTATAGTTGGGCGAGTTGACAAAATCATTCGGCTTGCTGTCCGTGCCGATAACCTTGAAACCTTTTTCGAGGAGGGTTTCGGTAAGCGCCAGTCCGATCATTCCCGATGCACCTGTCACCATTACTGTTTTCATGAGAAGTTACCTCCACTTTCCTTTGAATCTTTTTGTATATAAGACAATTATACCACTTTTGCAGATAATTGCAATAGAAAAACAATGAATTTTTTCATAAACCCGTCAAAAACCTGATATTTGTAAAAATTCACTATTAAAACGAACCGTTTTTGTATAAAAGACGGCACATAAACGCCGGTCAAAGTTTACGTCCACGCTTTTTAATACTAAACACCAATAAAATAGAGGAAAAATCGGGCATAATCTTGCATATATGGATTATGCGGCGATTTTTTGTCTGCACTTTGATCAAAAATCAGTATTACGGCAATAAAAACGGACGGGAGATAAACCCGTCCGTTTTGCAATGATTACGCATTACGCATTAAAATTTACTTGACCTCAACGTTCTTGTAATACCAGTTGATGCCGCCCTTGATTGTTGCATCGTCGAGAGTTGAACCCTCTTCGCCTACTGTTGAGCCGTCATTGGTTTCGAGAACGCCGTCAAATACGTTGAAGCCGTTGTTGAGGATCTCGTTCTTTGCTTCGTCAACCTTTGCCTGCATTTCATCTGTGCAGAGTGCGGAGTTGAGGTCGGAGATATCGAGAAGTCCGTCAGCCATACCGCCGTAGTAGTTCTCGCAGTTCCATGTGCCGTCAATAACCTGCTGTACAGCCTGAGTATAGTATGCGCCCCAGTGCCATTCAACAGATGTGAGTGTTGCGCCAGGTGCGTCCTTGATCATATCACTGTTGTAGCCAACGCCCCATACGCCTGCGCTTTCAGCTTCGAGCTGTGGGTTGGGAGTATCGCAGTGCTGTGCGATAACGTCGCAGCCTTCAGCGATAAGAGCCTTTGCAGCGTTTGTTTCTTCTGTAGGAGAATACCAGCTGTTTGTTACCTTAACGTAGATCTTTGCATCGGGATTTACGGAAGCAACGCCGATAGCGAATGCATCGATACCGCCTGTAACCTCGGAGTTTTCGCTGCCCATTGCTGCAACATAGCCGATGAGGTTGGATTCGGTCTTCATACCTGCAACGATACCGGAAAGATATCTTGCCTGATAAATTCTGCCGAAGTAGTTGTTCATATTCTTGCCGTTGTTCTTATAGCCTGTGCCGTGGGAGAAAACAACGTTCGGGAACTCGTCTGCGAGAGCTTCCATTGTGTCCATATATCCCCAGCTTGTACCGAAGATGATGTTGCAGCCTGCTTCGATGCACTCTCTGATAGCTGTTTCGGTAGCTGTAGGATCGCCGTCGCTTACGTTGTTCTTTCTGATGATCTGGTCATCGGAAAGTCCGAGAGCAGCCTGCATATCCTGAATACCTACATCGTGTGTGTAGGAGTAGCCGGAGCCGTCAGCAGGGTTGCCGATATGGATAACGCCGACCTTGATATCTTCCTTTGCGTACTGGATAGTCGATGCGGATGCGCTGTCCGATGCTGCGTCGGCAGAGCCGTTGTCAGCTGTGTTTGAAGAACAGCCTGTGAGCATAAGAACTGCTGCTGCGGAGATCGCAGCGATGATTTTTGTTAACTTCATAATACACCTTCCATTTTCTTTCTCTTCATAATCTTTGACATTATTTGACAGTCTTTTAACAAGCTTTTAAGCCTGTTTTAAAACCGTCTTAAATATTATAAACTAAACTTCGCTATGTTTCAATAAACAACTTGACAAATTTTTTACGGTTTAACAAGCTTTAAACGGTGGTTTTCAACAGTTTCTGCGATTTTATAAAAAATATTTGCAATTTTCATAATAATATGGTAAAATAAAATTTGTTTAAGTTTTCACTGCACGGACAGTATCCGCCGACCCAAAAAGGAAAGGACAAGCTATGAATATTCTGTTTCTGCTTCACCCCAAAAACACAGTCGAATTCCTTTATGATTACGATACCTTTGAAAAAGGATACAACTGCCTGCGAAACAGCAGTTACACCGCTATCCCCGTTATCGACCGCAGCGGCGTTTACGTCGGAACTGTCAGCGAGGGTGACTTCCTTCGTGCGATAATGGATGACCACCTCTTTTCGCCCGAGGAAATGGGCGACTGCACTGTCGGCGACTATATCCGCAAGGGTTGGAATCCGCCGATAAAGGTCACGGCGCAGCTTGACGAGCTTGTTATGCAGGTAATGGATCAGAACTTTCTTCCCGTTGTCGATGACAGAGGCTGCTTCGCAGGAATTATTACAAGACGTGATATCATTAAACATTATTACGATAAGTATATCAAAATGCAGGAAACGGCAGGCGCTGAATGAAACTAAGGCTTAAGGAGCTTCGGCGAAGCCACCGTTACTCCCAGCAGCAGATAGCCGACTACCTTTATGTCAGCCAGTCGATATATTCACGGTATGAGAGCGGCGCTATCGACATTCCTATCTCCCATGCGGCGAAGCTTGCGGTGCTCTACCATGTCAGCATTGACTATTTATGCGGTCTTGCCGATATTTCCGAGCCTTACCCCGTGAAAAACAGGCTGAGGGTTTTTTATCCGGAAAAATAACGACTGTATATCTGCATTTTCAAATAAATACTGTAGGGGTCGGGTTTCCCGTCCCGTGTTGGGTGGTTTGCCAAAATCGGGACGGGAAAACCGTTCCGTACATTGTTTTCTTACAAAATGAAGAAAAATTGCTGAATTACCGCGGAATGACGTTCCTCGGTTATTGACGGCAGAGTTTTTTTATGGCATAATAATTTATGATATATATAAATCTGAATGGAGGAATATTAATATGAAAAGAGAGCTTCCGAAGCTCTACGAACCCGGCGAGGTAGAGGACAAAATTTATAAATACTGGATGGACAACGAGTGCTTCAAGGCAAGCGTTGACCCGAAGAAAGAACCATACACTATCGTTATCCCCCCTCCGAACATCACGGGACAGCTCCACATGGGTCACGCCCTTGACGAGACCCTGCAGGATATCCTTATCCGCTGGAAGCGTATGAGAGGCTACTCAGCACTCTGGCTCCCAGGCACTGACCACGCTGCTATAGCGACCGAAGCTAAGATCGTTGCGGCTATGGCTGAAGAGGGTCTTACCAAGGAACAGATCGGCAGATCGGCATTTATGGAAAGAGCATGGGCATGGAAAGCAAAGTTCGGCGGAAGAATTGTCGAACAGCTCAAAAAGCTCGGCTGCTCCTGCGACTGGTCGAGAGAACGCTTCACAATGGACGAGGGCTGCAACAAGGCTGTCCGTGAGGTTTTCGTTAACCTTTATAACAAGGGACTTATCTACAGAGGTGAGAGGATAATCAACTGGTGTCCTCACTGCAAGACCTCTATTTCCGATGCGGAAGTTAACTACGAAGATCAGGCTGGCCATTTCTGGCATCTCCGCTACCCCCTTTCCGACGGCAGCGGATATATCGAGCTTGCCACAACACGTCCCGAAACTCTTCTCGGCGATACAGCCGTTGCTGTAAACCCTGCTGACGAGCGTTACAAGGATCTTGTCGGCAAGACAGTTATCCTCCCGATAGTTCACCGTGAAATTCCTATCGTTGCCGATGATTATGTTGAAACAGACTTCGGTACGGGCGTTGTAAAGATCACTCCTGCGCATGACCCTAACGACTTTGAAGTCGGACTTCGCCACAAGCTCCCCGTTATCAACGTTCTCACAGAAGATGCAAAGATCACTGATGACTATCCGAAGTACGCCGGTATGGACAGATACGAAGCAAGAAAGGCTATCGTTGCCGACCTTGAAGCAGAGGGCGCACTTATCAAGGTAGAGGATTACAACCATAATGTCGGCGTTTGCTACCGCTGCGGAACGACCGTTGAGCCGAGAGTTTCAACACAGTGGTTCGTTAAGATGGAACCCCTTGCAAAGCCTGCTATCGAAGCTGTTAAAACGGGCAAGACAAAATTCGTCCCCGAGCGTTTCGATAAAATTTACTATCACTGGCTCGAAAATATCAAGGACTGGTGCATCTCCCGTCAGGTCTGGTGGGGTCATCAGATACCTGCTTTCTACTGCGACGACTGCGGCGAAATGGTCGTAACAAAGGAAGACGGCGCAGTTTGCCCTAAGTGCGGAAAGCCGATGCGTCAGGACAGCGATACGCTCGATACATGGTTCAGCTCGGCACTCTGGCCGTTCTCCACACTCGGCTGGCCCGAACAGACCGAAGACCTCAAATATTTCTATCCTACAAATACACTCGTTACGGGTTACGATATAATCTTCTTCTGGGTAATCAGAATGATGTTCAGCGGAATCGAGCATACGGGCGAAGTTCCGTTCAACACTGTCCTTATCCACGGACTTGTAAGAGATTCACAGGGCAGAAAGATGTCCAAGTCGCTCGGCAACGGCGTTGATCCGCTCGTTGAGATCGACAAGTACGGCGCAGACGCTCTCCGCTTTATGCTCGCAACGGGCAACGCGCCGGGCAACGATATGCGTTATATGGAGGACAAGGTCAAGGCTTCCCGTAACTTCGCAAATAAGCTCTGGAACGCTTCAAGATTCATTATGATGAACCTCCCCGACGATTTCAAGGCAGCAGAACTCCCGAAGAACCTCAATATCGAGGACAAGTGGGTAGTAAGCAAATTCAATACTCTCGCCAAGGAAGTAAATCAGAACCTCGAAAGCTTTGAACTCGGCGTTGCTGTTTCAAAGCTCTATGACTTCATCTGGGACGTTTACTGCGACTGGTATATCGAGCTTACAAAGCCGAGGATCCAGGCAGGCGGTGAAACTGCACAGACCGCACAGCAGGTACTCGTCTGGGTAATGAAGGGTATGCTCAAGCTCCTCCACCCGTTTATGCCGTTCATCACGGAAGAGATCTGGCAGACGCTCTGCGAGGGCGAGGGCGCAATTATGCTCTCCGACTTCCCAGTTTACGACAGCGCACTTGACTTCGCCGATGACGAGGTAAGCTTTGAGAAGATCATCACCGCTATCAAGGCTGTCAGAAACCGCCGTGCAGAGATGAATGTTCCGCCGTCCGTAAAGGCAGCGCTCCATATTGAAACCGCTGAAAAGGCAACATTTGAGCAGGGTATACTCTTCTTTGAAAGACTTGCCTCCGCTTCCGAAGTCGAGATCGCCGATAAGGTAGATATGCCCGATGCTGTAACGGTAGTAACCGACAGCGCAAGGATCTTTATCCCTCTCGACCAGCTTGTAGATAAGGAAAAGGAGCTTGCACGTCTTGACAAGGAAAAGAAAGCCGTACAGAAGGATATCGACTTCTCTCAGGGTAAGCTCAACAATCAGGGCTTCCTTGCAAAAGCACCGCAGCAGCAGGTAGAGGCTGAAAAGGCAAAGCTTGCAAAGGCTCTCGAAAAGATGGCTAAGATCGAGGAATCTATCAAAGCGTTTAAATAATGCGTAATTCGTAATGCGTAATGCGTAATTATATATTCCGTTACTTTGCAATGAAAATCGTAGGGGACGGGTTGCCCGTCCCTCGCCGCAAGGCGTTACAATGCAAACAATCAGACCTGTTTTCAAAGGAATTATTCCTTTGAAAACAGGTCTGTTTTTGTTATTTCATAGGAATCGGTAATTCCGATCAGATCAAAAGCGGCTGATACTGCACACCATTGAGTGCTGCAAGGACAGTATCGCCTATCTCGTTGAAATCCGCTACAAGTGAACGCGGCTTTTTTCCGCTGTCGTCCTGACCGAACGGCACAAAATAATAGCTTTTATAATTCATCAGTGCGCCGATGTTCTTTGCGCTGCCTGCAAGCCCGTCATTCGTCGCAGCGGCTATAACTACCGGACGTGAATTGCGTATATGCGACTTTGCCGCCATGGTCACGGGAGTGTCTGTTATCGAATTTGCAAGCTTCGCCATAGTGTTTCCCGTACAGGGGCATATCACGAGAACGTCAAACATTTTCTTCGGTCCTATCGGCTCGGCGTCCTCGATCGTAAGTATTATCGGCTTTCCCGTTATCTCTTCTATCGTCTTTCGGAAGCTTTCCGCCGTTCCGAAACGTGTGTCGAGCGAGGCTGCATTGAAGGACATTACCGCTGTTATGTCCGCACCTGCAGCTTTGAGCCTTTTGAGCTGCTCTATAGAACGTGAAAAAGTGCAGAAGCTTCCGCAAAGTGCATAGCCTATCTTCACATTCTCAAGGTTCGTGTATTTTTCAGGCAAGTTTCTCTCCCCTTTCCTCCAGAATATTAAGTATCGTTTTTCCTATCGTTATGCCTGCAGTCGTTGGAGCAGTTTTGCCGGGAAGTGAGAGCAGCCAAAGCGTTCTTACGCCGATTTTTGATGCACTCTCAAAGTCGATCCCTCCGGGTTTTGATGCAAGGTCTATCACGGGACAGCCTTTGCCTATCTTCCGCAGAAGATGTTCGTCAAGCAGCCGCACAGGGACTGTGTTGAACACTATCGTTGCCCTTTCAAGCTCCCTGCCGAGAGATGCGATATCGGACGTCCTGCAGCCGTATATCTCCGCCCATGAGCGGTCGGAGCATTTCCGTGCGGCAACAGTTACTTCTGCGCTGAACCCCTGCAAAAGCTTTATGAGAGCCTTTGCGATGCGCCCCATTCCGATGATAAGTATTCTCTGCCCCATTATCGTTCGGTCGGTTTCCTCCATCGCTGCCTGCAGCGCACCCTCAGCCGTCGTTTCAGCGTTCATAACTGCGAACTCCTCACGCTCGGAATAATCTATGACAGTAAACCCCCGTTTTTCAAGCTTTTCCCTCATTCCCTCGGGAAATCTTCCGCCGAAAATGATACCGTTCCCGGCAACTGCAGCCGTGAGTGTTTCGATCGGGATCTTGCTTTCGGAATAAGGGCAGTTCACATTCTCACCGTCTATGCTCACGGGGAGCGGCAGTATAAGATAGTCCGCCTTTTCGTTCAGCGAGATAAGACTGCGGAAATTATGCACACCGCCGCTCATGCTTATGCCGTTGTCAAAACCTATCGTATTTACAAAGCAGCCGTTTTCCTCCAGAAATTCTGCAAGCTTTACAAAGCGCAGATCGCCGCCTGCAATAAGGATCCTTTTTTTCATTTTAAAGCATTCCTTTCTGTGTATGCCAGTGCAAAGCTGTATGGCTCTGCCTATAACCATAATATGAAAAAAGTCCGACTGCTGTTACACAAACCAAATTTTTCTAAGGTTGCTCTAAGGTTCGGGTTTTATACTTTAAATCAAAGTTAAGCATAAGTTAATACTAATTTTTAATCAAAGTGTAGACAAAAAATCGGCGCAAAAGCCATATAAAGCTGTTAAACAGCTACGAGCTTTTGCTTGATTTTTTGTACACTTTCAGTTTAAAATTTAGTATAAATCTAACGAAAGGAAGATGAAATTGGAGCAGAAATTCCGTCACGAATATAAACATTCGATAACCCCTGCCGATATGGCAACGCTCCGTATGCGGCTCTCCGCAGTTATGCGGCACGACAGCTTCACCGTCGGCGGAAAATATTTTATACGAAGTCTTTACTTCGACAATATTTTCGACAAGGCTTTGCTCGAAAAGCTCAACGGTGTTAATCAGCGTGAAAAGTTCCGTATCCGTTACTACAACGGCGACACGTCCTTTATCCGACTTGAAAAAAAGTCAAAGTTCGGAGGGCTTTCCTCAAAGCTGAGCGCACCGCTGACATACGAACAGGCAGACCTGCTCGCACAGGAAATTCCCGTTCGTGACAGCAAAAACGAGCTTATCAACGAGCTTGCGTTCAAAATGGACACACAGCTTTTAAAACCGAAAACGATAGTCGACTACACCCGTGAGGCATTCGTTTATCCTGCTGGAAATGTCCGTGTAACGCTCGACTATGACATACGCACGGGAATGGACTCAACCGAGCTTCTTGACCCGAACTGCGTGACCGTTCCATCGGGTGAGAACATTATCCTCGAAGTAAAATGGGACGAATATCTCCCCTCGGCGATAGAACAAGCCGTCCAGCTCGGGAGCAGGCAGACCTCGTCCTTTTCCAAATACGCCGCCTGCCGTATCTACGGATAAACATACTATCATAAAGGAGTAATAAACAATGACCTTCAACGATATTTTTAAATCAAGCTTTCTCGAAAATGTTACAAGCGTGAGCCTGCTCGATATGGCAATTTCGCTCGTGCTGGCATTCGGACTCGGACTTTTCATCTTCTTCGTTTATAAAAAGACCTACTCGGGAGTGATGTATTCCTCGGGCTTCGGCGTAACGCTCATTGCGCTTACGATGATAACCAACCTTGTTATCCTTGCCGTGACTTCAAACGTTGTTCTTTCTCTCGGTATGGTCGGCGCACTTTCCATCGTCCGTTTCCGCACGGCTATAAAAGAACCGCTCGATATCGCATTCCTCTTCTGGTCGATAGCCGCTGGCATCGTCCTCGCCGCAGGAATGATACCTCTCGCCGTTATCGGCAGTATCATCATCGGCGCAGTCCTTATCATCTTCGTAAATAAAAAAGCACACATCAATCCTTATATTGCCGTTATCAAGTGCGACAGCCACGAAAGCGAAGCCGCCACTCACGAATTTCTCACCAAGCAGACACAGCGCTGCACCGTCAAGAGCAAGACCGCTGTAAACGGCGCAGTTGAAGTCAACTACGAAATCCGCCTTAAGGACGACAACACCGACTTCGTGAATATCCTCTCCGAGATGAACGGCGTCCAAAGTGCTGTCCTTGTAAGCTTCAACGGCGAATATATGGGATAAACAGGGAGAAAAAACAATGTCAACAAGCAAACACTTTAACAGAATATGCGCCGCTGTAATGGTTCTGTGTCTTGCCGTCACGCTTATGCTCTGCTTCCCCAACGCTGTCGGGATCCAAGCCGCATCAACAACGCTCGGCTATGAATCACGGCTTTTCGATACATCTTATGTACACTCCATTGACATCGTTATGAACGATTGGGACAGCTTTGTTGAAAACTGCGAAAGCGAGGAATACTCCTCCTGCGCAGTTGTTATCGACGGCGAAAGCTACAAAAACATTGCTATCCGTGCAAAGGGAAACACCTCGCTGAGCCAAGTTGCAAACTACGGCAGCGACCGCTACAGCTTCAAGCTTGAATTCGACCATTACAGCGATGCAACGACCTACCACGGTCTTGACAAGCTTTGCCTTAATAATATAATCCAAGACAACACCTATATGAAAGACTATCTTTGCTACACGATGATGAACTATGCAGGTGTAAGCTCTCCGCTTTGCAGTTTTGCGTATATCACCGTCAACGGCGAGGACTGGGGACTGTATCTTGCCGTTGAGGCGGTCGAGGACAGCTTTCTCGAACGCAATTATGACAGCACGGGCAACCTTTACAAGCCCGACAGTATGTCAATGGGCGGCGGCAGAGGAAACGGAAAAGACTTCGATCAGGACGATTTCGATTTCAGCAAATCTGACAAGTCCAACACCGAAAATGACACCTCGGACAGCACAGAAACTTCGCCAAAAAACAATTTTCAGCTGCCGCAAATGGGCAATTCCGGCGGCGGAAAGGGGAATAATGGCGGCTTCGGCGGCATGGGTTCGGACGATGTGAAGCTTATCTACACCGATGATGATTTCGACAGCTACGAGAACATTTTCGACAGCGCAAAGACCGATATAACCGACTCCGACAAAACTCGGCTCATAAATTCGCTCAAAGTTCTGAACTCGGACGATGCGGCTTCGGCTGTTGATGTCGATGCGGTGATAAAATATTTTGCCGTTCACAATTTCGTCTGCAATTTCGACAGCTACACAGGCTCGATGATACACAATTATTATCTATACGAAAAAGACGGCATTTTATCGATGATACCTTGGGATTACAATCTCGCTTTCGGCGGCTTTGTCGGCGGCAGCGACAGCACTTCGATGATAAATTACCCTATCGACTCACCCGTTTCGGGCGGCGATACAGATTCACGTCCTATGCTCGCCTGGATATTCGCCAATGAGGAATACACCGAGCTTTACCACGAAGCTCTTTCCGAATTCATCGCAAATTATTTCGAGAGCGGATATTTTGAGGAAGAAATTGACCGTGTGACCGCACTTATCTCACCCTATGTCGAAAAAGACACGACAAAATTCTGCACCTATGATGAGTTCACCGAGGGCGCTGTCGCACTCAAGGAATTCTGCACTCTCCGTGCGGAAAGCGTAAGAGGTCAGCTTGACGGAACTATCCCCTCCACCTCCGATGCACAGTCCGAGGACAGCTCAGCACTCATAAGCGGCTCGTCCGTAAGCATAAGCGCAATGGGTTCGATGAACGGCGGCGGAATGGGCGGCGGCAGGCAGGACGGCGGTTTCGGCATTCCTCCGAACGGAAATTTCGGTGATCTAAACGGAACTCCGCCCGAAATGCCGAATTCCGATAATTCGGACGGTCAGATGCCAAGCTTTGACGGCGATCCTCCCGAACCTCCGAACGGTGAAGCACCGAGCGGAGATGCTCCTCAGCCGCCGACAAACAGTGACACTTCGGGCAATACTTCATCGGACGAACCGCAGACAAACGGTTCCTCCGATGACACTGGAAAAGCTGAAACTACCGTTCCCGAACAGAATGAACAAACCGCCGCTCCATCGGACGGCACTAACGCTCCCGAACCTCCGAACGGCGAGGCTTCACAGCCTGCACAGGATGAAGCTTCTTCCGATAATACATCAAATGACAGCTCCGAAAATTCCGATACATCGGCTGCCGAGAATAATAATATTGGCACAGACAAGTCCTCCGACCGCTCCGAAAACTCGGTCAACCCCTCGCCGAAGCAGGACAGCGATCGGAGTACCGCCGATGAAAACAGCAGCCAAAACCGTCCGCAGATTCCGTCCGACAGCAGTTCGTCCGCTTCGTCAGACACAAAAACGGCAGTGCTTCTCTGCATTTCCGCAGGTGCTTTGATAGCTGCGATACTGCTCACGAAGATTTTTAAGGATAGGATATGAGCTGTTTCAAAGATGTTACTGTTATGAACGATACATTGATTAAATTCTACCCAACACCTTTTCCATGATTTCTTATTCCTATCCCATAGCCGTTCAAATGTTGTCGGCTTAAAACGCTCGTCGCTTCGCTCCTCACGTTTATTCGCCGAGGATAGTTTGGTTTAGGAAAATAGAATTGGCGCAATTCACATTTTTGGGATTTACGAAATTTATTTCTCATATTTCGTTTTCCCTTTTTGATGTGAATTGCGCCTATTTATTTGTTACCGATTACGCTTATCGCAGCAATGCATTAGCTGTCTGTTTAGAGTATTTCGCTTCTGCTAAAGGTCAAATTGACCTGCGACAAGGGACGCTGTTTCCTTGACCCCTGCCACCCTTTAAACAAAGCGAAATTCTTTCAGAATTAACGTAAACTTTAATTTTGTGCAACTTTTTTCTATAATATACTTTTTCAACAGACTGAGCATAAACCTTGGTATGTGCATCACTTCCTGTTCAAAGTGTTTACAATTTGATATCAAAATGCCCTGAACTATTGAATTTCAGAGCTTTGTATGGTAAACTTTATTATAGATGACCTATAGAAAAAAGAAAGCCGGATTTCCGGCATAATGTGGAAGAACAAAAAAACAAAAGGAGCAGAAATTGAAGAAAAAAACTCTGATCGGGCGGCTCTGCGGCTTGTTTCTGGCTGCGGTGACTGTTTTTTCCGTTTCGGGGACGGCTGTTTACGCTGATTACAAGGCGGCGACGCTCTCCGATGCAAAGAAGGGACTGCCGCTTTTTTATTCGTCGCTCTCCCCCGATGAGCAGAATATATATGTTCATCTCCGTCAGGGCGTTATGAACAACAGCGAAAAGATAAGCACTATCGCACTGAAAAATGCTGACAGCTATAATGCGATATGCGAGCTTATGCTTTACAACGATGACCTTGCTTTCAACCTCGGCGGAATATCCGCTGAATCCACTGCGGCAGGTACAACATTTACTCCGACCTATGCGATAGATAATTTCACCTACAGCATAATGCTTGACGAAATGGAGAAAAAAGCCGAAAAGATAGCAAAAAAGGCTCGGCGCATCGGGGACGAATACAGCCGCATCGTTTATATCCATGATGAGATAGCCGAAAACTGTGAATATTTCCTTGAAAGCGACCCCGAGGCTTATATCGGCTACACGCACTATGCCTACGGCGCTCTTGTTGAAGGAAGAGCCGTATGTCAGGGTTACAGTGCGGCTTTCTCGTATGTCTGCAGGCTGTCGGGCATACAGTGCATAACCGTTCTCGGCACTTCAAGAGGAGTAAGTCACAGCTGGAACAAGGTGCTTTGCGATAACAAATGGTACAATGTTGACATTACATGGGACGACTCTGTTTCAAACTTCAGGGACAATCTGACGTGGGATTATTTCATGCTGTCCGATATGGATATTGCGAAGGATCACACTGCCAAGCCGCTTGCGGGAACATATTATCCTGCGGACGAAACGAGAGATTATTATGTTGAGAGTGAGCTTTGTGCGGAAAACAACTCCGATGCGATGAAAATGCTCGAAAAGCTTCTCACGGCCGAAGCGGAAACGGGCGGCTTGTCCGCAACGATAAAGCTTGCTGACAGCAGGGCGTACAGAAATTTCATTAACCATATCGAATACAGCGACCGTGCGGCAATGAAAAAGCTGCTCGGAAGGGTGAAAAAAACGTCGGGAGCGGCACTGAAAACGAATTCAGTGTGGTATTTTTCCGACCCCGAGCAGAGGACGGTAACGGCTGTGCTTGTTTACGAGGGTTCGGCAATAAGCGATTATTTCAATTATCCCGAGCTTATAGAAGAAGATGATCTTAAGAACTATAAAAATTTGGGTCTTAAAACAGACATACCCGAAACGAAAGAGGAGGCGGCGAAAAAATGAATATCACAAGCAGGATTTTAGCTGCCGCAGCGGCGATCGCAATGGTCGGAACGCTTTCCGCTTTCAGAGTATCGGCAGATACCTGCGCCGAAAGCCTTGCACGAACAGAGATCGGCGCACCTTTGCAGCCTGCACAGCCTGTACAGAGATCGGCTGACGAGGTCATGCTCCCGTATCAGTACGATGGGCTTTCAACGCAGGCACAGAGATGCTATCGGGATATCCGAAAGGCTGTTCTTGCGCATAAGAACTCCGTTAAAATTTCATCAAGAATAAGTGAAAAGACTCTTCTCGGCATTGCCGATATACTTTGCTGTCAGGATCCGCTCACATTCGGAACGGTCAGCATCGAATACAACGGGATAAGCACGGATAATGCTTATGCAAGGCTGATCTATCCGAACACAAAGGGCGTTGACGAAAGCGTTTCGAGTCAGGTCGCAAAGGAGGCTGACAAGGTCATTGCTGCATTTGCACCCGAGGCGGACGCTTATGCAAAGCTGCTTGCCGTCCACGATCATATCACGGCGGTCGCACAGGTCGATGATTCCGAGCCGAATTCATATTCAAAGGCGGCTTACGGACCGCTCGTTATCGGAAAGGCAGTTTCCGACGGCTATGCTTATGCGTTCCAGTATATATGTATCAGGGCAGGACTTACTTCGATAACTGTTGCGGGAACGGACGCTGACGGAAATGCACATACATGGAACAAGGTAAAGATCGGTGATGAATGGTACAACGTTGACTGTGCGGCGGACGATATCAGCGGCGGTTACGGGTATTTCATGGTCAGCGATGACATAATGGGTCAGACCTACACTGAAAACAGCAGCAAGGATTATCCTTCTGCAAAGAACAATTACAACAAATGAATCCGACCGTGCAGAGCTGCTTTGTACGGTGTTGTTCAATATAAATAAAGGGGGATATTTTCAAATGAAAAAACTGATCTCGGCGCTTATAGCGGCAGTAATGACATTTACGCTCGCAGCAGGACTTCCCACCGGTACGGCTTTGCCCGATATCGCAGTGACGGCTTATGCGGCTGAAACAACGGCGCTTGAAAAGCAGATGCTGCCCTATCATTACTCGAAGCTTTCGGAAACGGGCAAGGAGGTTTATATCCAGCTGCGAAAGGCTGCACTTAATCATGAAAGATCATTTACCTATAACAAATCGCTCGATCAGAACCTTGTAAGCAATCTTGCCGACATAATTTTTTATGAGGACTCGATAGCTTTCAATGTCAAGGGCGTTTCCTACATTATTTACAGCAACAAGACTGAATTTGACCTTAAATACACTTTTAATCAGGAATCGGCGGAGAAAATGATGAAAAAAATGGACGCCGTTGCAAAAAAGGTCACTTCAAAATTCGATGAAGATACTTCCGCTTACAGCAAGATACTTTATATACATGATTATATCGTGGATCACACGGTCTATGATGAGTCTTTGAACTCCGCTCATGCCGCCTACGGCTCGATGATAGTCGGAAAATCCGTATGTGAGGGCTATGCGAGGGCGTTCGGATATATCTGTGCAAAGGCAGGAATAAAGACCGTCAACGTTGTCGGAAGAGCTACCGCAAGCGACGGTCACACCGAAAATCATATGTGGAACAAGGTCTATCTGAAAAAGAAATGGTACGATATCGACCTTACATGGGACGATCCCGTAACGCCTTATGTTGAAAACAAGAGCTACAAATACTTCCTCCCCGGAAGTGCTGAATTTGCAAAGTCGCATAAGCCATGCAACACTTCCCTCACCTACCCCGAGAGTACCTCGGATACGAGCATGAACTATTATGCAAGGAAAGGTCTTGTTGCCGAGGACAGTGACGAGGCTTATGATATGCTCGTTTCGCAGATCGCCAAAGCCGCAAATAAAGGCAAAACGACCGCAGCGATAAAGCTTTCCGACAGTTCGGTGTTCAGGAATTTCAAAAATTATCTTGAAAAAAACAACAGCAGTATGTTGTTTGAGATCCTTGCAGATGCAAATGAGGAGTCCGACCGCCGTATAGTCACCGATCGTTATTACGGCTATGCCGCCGACCAGAGTACATTAACGGTAAAGGTGTATTTTATGGTGAAAGGCACTGTCCTCTCCGATTACTACACCGATACCTCTTCGCTGTCCGCAAATGAAATAAATTTTTTCAAGGACGCAGGAATAACAAGCAGCAAGTCGAAAAAATCGGCATAATAAGGAGCGTTGCTAAAATGAAAAGAGTTTTTCTTATCGTTCTCGACAGCGCAGGAATAGGCTATGAACCCGATGCTGACCTTTTCGGCGACGTCGGTGCAGACACGTTCGGCGACTGTTTCCGAACGGGAAAGCTGAATGTTCCGAATATGAGAAATGCGGGACTTTACAATATCGACGGAGTTTCGATGGATCCGCCCGTCGAAAAGCCGTGCGGAATGTACGGCAGGCTTCGGGAAAAGTCAATGGGAAAGGACACGACCGTGGGACACTGGGAGCTTGCGGGAGTGGTTTCGCCAAAGCCGCTCCCAACGTTCCCGAACGGTTTCCCCGATGAGGTTATCAAGCGTTTTGAGGAAAAAACCGGCTGCGGTGTGCTCTGCAACAAACCCTATTCGGGAACGCAGGTAATTCTTGACTACGGCAGGGAGCATCTTGAAACGGGAAAGCTGATCGTCTATACTTCCGCCGACAGCGTTTTCCAGATCGCAGCGCATGAAAAGCTCGTACCGCCCGAAAAGCTGTATGAATACTGTCGTATCGCACGTGAGATACTGACGGGAGAATACAGCGTCGGAAGAGTTATCGCCCGTCCGTTCGAGGGAGAGTACCCGAATTTTGTGCGAACAGCAAACAGGCACGATTTTTCGCTCGTTCCGCCCGAGGATACGATGCTCGACACACTCAAAAATGCGGGATCAAGCACGATCGCAGTCGGAAAGATATACGATATCTTTGCAGGAAAAGGCATAACCGAGTTCGTCCGCACGAAAAGCAACGACGACGGAATGGAAAAAACGATAGCGTATGCGAAAAAAGACTTTACGGGTCTTTGTTTCACGAACCTTGTCGATTTTGATATGAAATACGGTCATAGGCGTGATGCTGAGGGTTATACAGCTGCGCTGAACCGCTTTGATGAGCAGCTCGGAGAGCTGTTGCCGCTGCTCGGTGAGGACGACTGCGTGATGATAACCGCCGATCATGGCTGCGCACCGACATTCAGGGGTACAGACCATACAAGGGAGTATGTTCCGCTGCTCGTTATTGGCAAGGGTATCGAACCGCAGAACCTCGGAACAAAGGAAAGCTATGCGTTCGTTTCGGAATTGGTAAAACTTTATTTACTGCATAATGTGTAATTATTCTATTCCGCAGGTTTGTATAAATACGGAATGAAATTTATATTTGCAGAATCATAAAAAACGGTACTGTCGTCAAACATGACAGTACCGTTTCAGTCTGTTGAAAAAGTATATTATTGAAAAAAGTTGCACAAAATTAAAGTTTACGTC
>OIYP01000315.1_pt1 | contig 32988 bp, 30 predicted proteins | sample 1588261 | NCBI WGS metagenome assembly OIYP01 (sample SAMN03283293) | human gut metagenome | biome: human-associated habitat; material: feces | host: Homo sapiens | place: Peru | collected 2012
TCTAATTTTCTCCCAAAGTCACAAAATTAGCTTCGGCTTTGCGCAAGATGCCAGCATCCAGGTTATGAACACCATTTGGGCGGCGGTTCATCTCAAAACTGGGGCATAGGTGCAAATTTTTAATATTCATTATGCCTATAATCTGCTTATGATCCTAATGTACTGTATCATTGATATTCAGCCTGATGACTTGTCTGAAGTTTCATCTGCCATGTTGCATTACCTAATCATTTCGTAAATTACCCGACTAATAATGCAGATTATTAGTCCAAGTATGTATGGTTAAAAGCATAAGTATAACAGATTGCGTCGAGATTTTTCGACATTTTTGAAATGAATGTCACAAAAAATTACGTACTCCCAAGGTCGTAAAATGAATTCCCCGGCTTGATGCAATTTGCCAATCGTAAACCCCCAGAACCACCCTACATAGGGAAACTCAACGCCCCAAAACAGAACTAATGTTCGATAAAATTAATATAACATATGACAGATTTATTTGCAACAGAAAAATCGAAAATATGTTCGATAAAATATGCGAAAACAAAAGTGTAAGATTGAAAATCTACGAAAACATAACGAAACAGCATGCATTTTATTGAAAATACAGTCGAATATGGTAAAATTGAGTAAATGGGAGAAATTTTTACAGAGGGGGAATTTTGTATGAAATCAATAAAAACCAAGATTATTGTAACTGTAATACTTTGTTCGCTGGTATCAACTTTTATCTGTGGGGCGATCAGTATTGTTAATTCAGTCAGCACTTCTTATGAAGACTCACAGCGGGAGATGCAGCTTAAGTGTGTGAGCCAGAGCAGTGAACTTGATACCATGATGCAGAATGTTTCACAGTCAGTGGAAATGGTATACAGCATTGCAGTTGCGAAACTGGAACATGCAGCATCCTTCCGGACGAGTAAGGACTATGTGGATACCTATACAAAGCAGATGCTGCCGATTTTGATGCAGTCTGCACAGAACACTAAGGGAGCACTCACGGCGTATATCCGTTATAATCCTGAATTTACGGAACCAACAAGCGGACTTTTTCTAACAAGAGATAACAGTGACAGTGAGTTTGAGAGTGTGACGCCAACGGACTTTTCCATGTATGATCCGAGTGATGTGGAGCATGTCGGATGGTATTATATTCCGGTACAGAATGGAAAAGAAACCTGGATGGAACCATACTTAAATTCCAACATTGGTGTATATATGATCTCATACGTTATTCCAATCGAGGTGGACGGCGAGTCTATTGGTATCATCGGAATGGATATTGATTTCAGCGAATTTACGGATACGATCGATTCTTTAAGTATATTTGACAGTGGATATGGATTCCTTGTCAATGAATCTGGTAAGGTCATGTATCACAAAGATCTTGAGATTGGAAGTAATCTTGCGGATGCAGACAGCGGACTGCAGTCAGTAGTGGATGCGCTTGGAAATGAGCAGACGGAGGAGACTGCCGTTTCCTATACTTATCAGGGAAAAGATAAGGTCATGTATTATAAGACATTGGAAAATGGCATGAAATTTGTCCTTACGGCACCAAAAACTGAACTGCAGGAAAAATCCAGACAGCTTGCAAAACAGATATTCGGAGGAGCTGCTTTTGCAATGATACTTACCATAATTATCGGTACAGTACTCGGATTTACAATCACAAAGCCGATCACCCAGATCGACGGTATCGTAAAACAGACGGCTGAATTTGAGTTTGCGAGCAATCCGGCAAACCAGCACCTTTATAAAAGAAAAGATGAAACCGGAAGAATGGCGATATCACTTCACAACATGCGCAAGAATCTGCGTCAAATGGTAGCAAATATCCGTCATGTATACACAGATCTGAAAAATACGACAGAACAGCTTTCTGATACAACGAAACGTGTGCGTGAGATGAGCAGCGTCAACACAGATACGACGCAGGAACTTGCAGCAGCAATGGAAGAGACAGCGGCGACGATGGAGACGGTCAACACCACGGTCAGTGACATCAAAGAGCGCGCAACGGATATTGAGCGGTATTCAAAGGAGGGACGGGAGTCTTCTGTTGAGGTAAAGGAACGTGCAGATCAGCTTAAGTTAAAGACACAGGCTGCAAGCGAAAAAACGGTTCAGATGTACGAAAATGTACAGCAGAAAACAGAAGCTGCCATGGAGCAGGCAAAAGCAGTAGAAAAGATCAACCAGTTTACACAGGCAATCCTTGAAATTTCAAGTCAGACGAATCTGCTGGCATTAAATGCCTCGATCGAGGCGGCAAGAGCAGGAGAGGCAGGAAAGGGATTCGCAGTCGTTGCCGGAGAGATCGGTACGCTGGCAACCCAGACATCCACGACGGTCGGCAGTATCAATGAAATCATTGCCGAGGTAAACCAGGCTGTGGCAAATATGACAGGATGCTTAAAGGAAAGTACGGATTTCTTAGAGCAGACAGTACTAAAAGATTATGAGGACTTTATGGGGGTTGCAGACCAGTATACGAAAGATGCAACCGTATTTGATGATGATATGTCTGCCATCAGCGGACAGATCAATACACTGTTAAAATCTATTGTTGAAATCGCGGATGCCATGCAGGGTGTCAGCTCGACGGTTTCCGAGGCGGCTGACGGTGTGGCGGATATCGCACAGAAAACACTTGAGGTTTCCGGAATTGTGCAGGGAAATGAAACGCTCGTGGATAATAACCGTGAGAATATTGTCCGTTTGAACAGCGTCATTGAAATGTTCCACGATGAAAAATAAATCTTTGCCTTATATATGATTTTTGTATATAATGAGAGACAGGGTGTCAGAGACGGACAGACCGTGATGGCATCCTGTTTGCATATTTATGACAATAGGTCTGCCCCTGGAATGCGCAGTCTATTGTATACAATATTTTATACGCAGAAATGGAGAATAGTGTGAAAAATAAGAATTTTCACACGCAGAAATGGAGAATAACATGGATAACAATATTTTTTCACACTTTCCGGACAGGGAAACATTTGACAGATACTGGAATGAGAATTATGTTCCTGTTACATACGAGGATGTGGCAGGGGTATTCCGTGAGTTTGTAAAATCTGCAGAGGGACATATTTATCTTTCTGATTATGAGGAGAAAGGCTGTATTTCCAAGGAAGATTTCAAGGATAATCTTTCTCAGGAGGCGCAGTTTGCTTTTCAGGATGGACTGACGGAAGTATTTTATGATAAGAATCCGGAGCTTTATGAAACGGCATTTGCACTTTTTGAGGAAGCACAGATGACAGGTCAGGGAGATGCAAGTGTGGCACAGACTTTTCATGAGACATTTAACGGGTTGTATGAAGAGTTTTTAGATACGCTGTTTGAGGAAATGTTAAGTAACCGGGAGGATTGAGAGGAGTTTTATGGCTACATTAGGGATTCCGCAGAATACGATTGCGGTTTTACAGAAATATCATTTTAATTTTCAGAAGAAATTCGGACAGAATTTTCTGATCGATCCGCATGTGTTAGAGAAGATCGTTGAAGCAGCAGGAGTGACAAAAGAAGATTTTGTCCTTGAGATCGGTCCGGGTATCGGTACGATGACGCAGTATCTGTGTGAAAATGCCAGAGAAGTGGTTGCGGTAGAAATCGATACCAATCTGATCCCGATCTTAGAGGATACACTGAGTGCTTATGATAATGTGACGGTGATCAATCAGGATATTTTAAAACTGGATATCGCAAAACTTGCGATGGAAAGAAATGATGGAAAACCGATCAAGGTTGTGGCAAATCTTCCATATTATATTACAACGCCGATCATCATGGGACTTTTTGAGAGCCATGTGCCGATCGACAGTATTACGGTTATGGTGCAGAAAGAAGTTGCAGACCGTATGCAGGTAGGACCGGGAACAAAAGATTACGGTGCATTGTCTTTGGCTGTGCAGTTTTATGCAAAACCGGAGATTGTTGCGAATGTTCCTCCAAACTGTTTTATGCCAAGACCAAATGTCGGCAGTGCGGTGATCCGTCTGACCAGACACGAAGAAGTACCGGTGCAGGTGGATGATGAAAAACTGATGTTTAGCATTATCCGCGCATCTTTCAATCAGAGAAGAAAAACACTTGCAAATGGATTGTCAAATGCGCCTCAGGTACATCTTTCCAAGGAAGAGATACAGCAGTGCATCGCAGAGCTTGGTGAACCGCTTACGATCCGGGGGGAGGCACTTACATTAGAGCAGTTTGCTACACTTTCCAATATCATTGGAAGCAGACAGAAAAAATAAAATAGCATCAAAAAGGAGAAGGTTATGGACGAAAATCAGAACATGAACAATGGACAGCAGACTTATGGGAACCAGCAGTATAACAATGGACAGCAGACCTATGGGAACCAGCAGTATAACAATGGACAGCAGACCTATGGGGACCAGCAGTATAACAATGGACAGCAGATGTATGGAAATCCGCAGTACAACCAGAATACCTGGGCACCGCAGGAACAGCATGGACCGGTTTCAGATATTTTCTGTTATCTGTTACTGATCATAATGCCATTGCGGGAGATCATCAGCATGGTTTCTGCCTCATCCATATTTCAGTCGATGACATATGAAAGTATTATGGATGGCAGCTATATGAATGTGATGTACAGTGGAAATTATGTTATATTTTCCCTGCTTAGTTATGCATTGCTTGCAGCATTTATTATTTTTGTGGTAATCGATATTGTAAAGATCAATAAGCAGAATTACAAAATACTTGGACTGATCTTGTTTGCAATCTTTTTAAAACCGGGATATTATGTGTGGCGTGCACATCTTCTGAAACGAAAAATGGCATTTCCGATCGTGTACACAGTACTGTATTCTTTACTCATCATAGCTGAGATCGGATTTTCCATGATGCAGGCATTTGGTCTTGTAATGAATATGATGTAAAAAATCTGAATGAGAAGTCTCTCTGTTTCATATATTAAATGGACAGGGAGATTTTTTTATGGGAAGACGAAGAAAAAAACGTACAAATTCATGGTTTACAGGAATCTGTCTGATACTGTTATTGCCGGTTTTTATCACGACACTGATGCAGAGAATGCAGTTGGAAAATCTTATATATGGAAAAGATGGAGTGCAGGGAGTTTTTACTACAGCCGATAGTGAAAAAAATATGGAGGGAGAAATCCGGCAGCATCTGGAAAACAGGAAGAGTCTATTAGCGGAACAGACAGAGACGACAGACGATGGCAGGAAAGAAGAGGATGACGCAGTTGAGATAAAGATTTTGCAGATTGTGGCACAGGAAATTGGTGTCGATAAGCCGCCGGAAACAATAAAGGCACAGTGTGTGATCGCCAGAACGAATCTGTATGATGCAATGCAGGCAGGTACAAAGGAGCCGGAGAAAATGACACCGGAGCGCCAGCAGGAATTATGGGGAGAAAATTATGATAAAAATTATCAAAAACTAAAATCCTGCGTGGAGGCAACGGCGGGGGAGGTGCTTTTATATGATGGAACTTACATATATGCAGCGTATCACGCAATTAGCAGCGGACGGACACGCAACATGTCAGAACTATATGAAGATGCAGACATGCCATATCTGGTTATGTCAGAATGTCATGCAGATACCACTGCGGAAGGTTATCTTTCTGTGTTTTATTATGAAAAAAAGGAGTTTCTGGAGAAATGCCGGGCAGCATATCCTGATGCAGAACTGACAGAGCCGGGACAGATTGAGATCAAAAGCCGTGATGCAGCAGAATATGTGACAAAAATTAATGTTGCCGGAGAGACATATGATGGAGAACAGTTCCGTCATGCGTTAGAGCTTCCATCGGCGTGTTTTTCAATCACAGAAATGGATAGTCATGTACGTATCGTGGCAAAGGGAATGGGGCACGGATTTGGCTTAAGTCAGAATACAGCAGAAGAACTCGCAAAAGAAGGGTATGACTACCGGGAGATACTTGAATATTTTTATAAAGGAGCCGTGATCGGGCAGGCTGGGAATTTATAGACAGGAAATAAAAAACAATCGTATAAACCATCCGGAATGTGGCAACACTATGGTTAAAAATAAATAATGGATGGTGAGAAATAATGAAAAAGAAAGGTTTTTTTGGGTACAGACAATATGTAATTGCAGGATTGCTGATCGCTTTAGCAGCGGTTGGAACGACCGCCCTATACAGCAGCAGACAGGAAGAAGAACGGGAGCAGATGGAAGAAGAACTTGCGAGAGAAATGCAGAAGCAGTCAGATGACATTGCAGCGCAGGAAGATTCGGAGCAGTCTGCAGAAGCATCCGCTCTGGTTCCACCCAGACAGTCTTATGATGAGATGGAGAATGAATTAGACGACCCTGCAGTGACAGCAGAAATCGCAGAGGAAGATGATACAGCAGAAACAGAAGAGTCAGAAGAGACGGAGCAGCAGACCGTTCAGACCGCAAATACGGCACAGTCACTTCATTTTTCCGAGGAACTGCTCTGGCCGATGGAAGGTAATGTCGTCATTAATTACAGTATGGATTCCACAGTTTATTTTCCGACACTGGATCAGTATAAGTATAATCCTGCAGTGATCATCGCAGGAGAAGTCAACGATAAAGTCTATGCCGTTGCAAAAGGGCAGATCAAGAGTATTAAAAATGATGAGGTAACAGGCTGTACGGTTACAGTTGATCTGGGTGATGGTTATGAGGCAGTTTACGGTCAGTTAAAAGAACTGAATTTTGCAGAGGGAGATTATGTGGAGGCTGGACATGTATTAGGTTATATCGGTGAGCCGACAAAATACTTTACCGTAGAGGGAAGCAATCTGTATTTTGAGCTTGATAAAGATGGAACACCGGTTGATCCGATCGCATATTTCGAATAAAAGAATCAAATAAAACAAAAAGCATTCTTCCTTGAATAAGACACAGTTCTATTTTATAATAAAAGATGGTATTCTTTTTATAGGAGAAAATCTTAGAAAAAATGCCTGGTGTGGAATGAGAGGAGGCAGTGCACATGGAATATGACGGATATGATGAAGTTGTCCGTGCATGGATACAGGGAGTGTACGACAGCCGGGGAAACGATGCGAAACGGACATTGAAGTTTTGTTATGATATCGAACAGTATGCATTGAAAAAAAACGATGCAAAATTGCTTGGATTTGCATACTACTACAGTGCAGAGACCTATTATCTGTTAAATGAAAGTGAAAAGTTCTTTTTCTGCATTACCAAAGGCGTATCTTATCTGAATGAATCCAATCAGTGGAAGCTAGTGGCGCGTGCATATAATCTGATGGCAATTACAGCGATCAATCGGGGAAATGAGCCAATTGCGCTTGATTATTATCTGACCGGATTAAATTTCTGCACAAAATATCAGTTAAAAGAAGAGGAAACCATGATAGATATTAATCTTGGAAATTTATATCTATCATGTGGACAATATTTAGAAGCACAGAGATATTTTGAACATTGCGGACAGCATGTAAAAAAATATGTGAATGATGACAGAAACAATCGTCTGATCACCTGTGTTTATATTGGTATGGGAACAGGTTTTTTGTTCCGCGACATGCCGGATCGGGCAGCACATTATGTGGAGCTTATTTCTGACGAGTGCGCAGGTAGGATTGATGGCATAGAACTCCTTAGTTTTCGCTGTTTTAAGGCACGTGTATGTCATGCGACTGGAAAGACAGAGGCACGTGATGAATGTATCCGGTTAATCTGTGAGGAGATCAATACAGATATTCCGATCATGGATATTTTCGGAGATCTTTATGAAATCAGCCAGCTGCTGCTTGATATAGGAAATGATGATGCTTTTTTGCGGGTTATGGGAATCTTAGAGCCATTGACATGGCAGTCAAAGATTGTTAATCTGCAGAGACAGATCATTTCCTTAAAGATCAAGTTTTACCGTATGCATAAAAATAATGATGCATATTTAGAGGCAGCAGGGCAGTATTATGAGTTGTCTGAGGTCATGGAAAAAGAAAAGCAGGCGATGATCGCAAATATGCTTGATGTCCGTGAATCTTTAGAGCGTGCAAATAAAAAAAGACGCGAGATCGAAGAAGCAAATATCAGACTTCAGGAAAAATCAGAAACGGATGCACTGACACGTTTAGCAAACAGATTCCGTCTGAATGATTATTTAGACAACGCATTTGAACGGGCACAGTCGGATCAGACAGCACTTGCGATGGAGATTTTGGATATTGATTATTTTAAGCAGTATAATGATAATTATGGACATCAGGCAGGGGATGAGTGCATTAAGCGGATTGCCGGACAGCTTGAGATGATGCAGAATGACAGGATTTTCTGTGCAAGGTATGGTGGGGATGAGTTTATTATCCTTTACCAGAACATGACAGAAGAAGAAGTCAGACATGCGGCAGAAGGGTTGAGACAGAGGATTATGGATCTTGCGATTCGGCATGCATATTCGCAGGCAATGTCTATTGTGACGATCTCCCAGGGAATCTGTTATGATATTCCGAAAGATGATACAAAAAGCTGGGACTTTTTACATGCGGCGGATGCAATGCTTTATCATGTTAAGAAAAAATCCAGAAATGATCTTGCAATGGGACATTTAGCGGATGCAAGCGATAAATAAAACAGGAAACATTTCTGAAAATGCGGCATAGAATATAACAGATACAAACAAAAATCCGCAATCGAGTTTTTCACACGGAAAACCGGAAGTAAAAATTGATGCAGTAGAATGGATAAGATACAGGATTGTCGATTGCTTTTAAATAGGAAGTAATACCCGGACCAGAGACCTTGTGACAGATTCTGCCAGATGTCGTGGTTTGGGGTACATAATTCCCGAAAATCCGCGGTTGAAATGAACGTTGAACCGGGGAATTTCTTGACAAAAGTACGGGCACCGTGTTATCATTCAGACTGTTGCGCTTATGGGGGCTGTTGATCAGCCCCTTGTTTTACGCGCGCCTATGGCGCACGTTTCTATAGAAAGGAAATATATGGAAACAGTTAGATTCGACCAGTTAGATTTATATCCGCAGGTATTGCGTGCAATAGCAGAAATGGGATTTGAAGAGGCAACACCGATACAGAGTCAGGCAATTCCAGTTGTGATGTCCGGTGTGGACGTCATTGGACAGGCACAGACAGGAACCGGAAAGACGGCATCATTTGGAATCCCGGTACTGCATAAAGTAGATCCGAATAATAAAAAAACACAGGTTATCATCTTATCACCTACAAGAGAACTTGCAATTCAGGTGGCAGATGAGATCCGTAAACTTGCAAAATATATGCATGGAGTGAAAATCCTTCCGGTATACGGCGGACAGGAGATCAGCCGTCAGATCAAAGCGTTGAAGGGTGGAGCACAGATTATTATCGGTACACCGGGACGTGTCATGGATCATCTGCGAAGAAAAACGATCCGCTGTGAGGCAGTGAATACGATTGTACTTGACGAAGCGGATGAAATGTTAAACATGGGATTCCGTGAGGACATTGAAACAATTTTGGAGTATATTCCGGAAGAAGGCAGACAGACAGTATTATTTTCTGCTACCATGCCAAAGCCAATCTTGGATATTACCAAAAAATATCAGCATGACGCGGTGACGATCAAAGTAGTAAAAAAAGAGCTGACCGTTCCAAATATCGAGCAGTATTATTATGACGTAAAGAGAAAAGACAAGATCGAAGTTTTAACCAGACTCCTTGATTATTATAATCCGAAACTTTCCCTTGTGTTTTGTAATACAAAACGTATGGTGGATGAACTTACCGAGGAATTGCAGGGACGCGGATATTTTGCTGAGGGACTGCACGGAGATATGAAGCAGACACAGCGAGATCGTGTAATGCGCGGTTTCCGTACCGGAAAGACAGAAATACTGATCGCTACTGATGTTGCAGCGAGAGGCATCGATGTAGATGATGTGGAAGCGGTATTTAATTATGATATTCCGCAGGATGATGAATATTATGTACACCGTATCGGAAGAACAGGACGTGCCGGAAGAACAGGACGTGCATTTACTTTCGTCAAAGGAAAAGAAGTATACAAATTAAAAGATATCATGCGTTACTGCAAGACCAAGATCGTTGCAATGCCGATCCCGTCCACGGATGATGTGGCACAGATCAAGGCTGAGAAGGTCATGGAAGAAATCGGAAGAATTATCGACGAGGAAAATTTGAAAGATACGATCGATATCATCGAAAAGCAGATCAATGAATCCGATTATACCGCAATGGATATTGCTGCAGCATTCTTAAAACAGGCGTTGGGACAGATCAGTCTTGACAATGACAGAGAGGACTCTTTTGATTTTGACAATACCGGAGCTGAAGAGGGCATGGTGCGTCTGTTTATCAACATCGGTAAAAAAGACCGCGTGAAACCGGGCGATATCTTAGGTGCGGTTGCAGGCGAATCCGGCATGCCGGGTAAACTTGTCGGAGCCATTGATATGTATGATAAATACACATTCGTGGAAGTGCCGAGAGAATACGGAAAAGAAGTTTTAGAAGCTATGAAGAATGCAAAGATCAAGGGCCGTTCCGTCAATATGGAGCCGGCAAACCAGAAATAAAAAGTTTAAGTCCGTGAGTGAAAATATTTCCGGTCAAAAAAATCCCGTGGGAAATGATTTTATAAATCAGTTTCTCACGGGATTTTTTTGTTATAGGATTGTGAACCACTTTTTTACACCCGAAACTTCGTAGAAGATTACTGACCAATTTTACTTACGATCGTGCGGTTGATCTTCATTAAGAAAAATGCAGTTGCACACACAGATACCAGTTCTGCGATCGGGAATGCCCACCATACCAGATTGACATTGCCGGACTGTGCTAACAGGTATGCTGCCGGGAGCAGGATCACTAACTGTCTTGCAATGGATATGCACATACTGTAGACTGCTTTTCCAAGTGCCTGAAAAATACTGCTGCAGGAGATTCCAAAGCCGGCAAGCAGGAAACTTAAACTGATGATACGCAGCGCAGGGACACCGATGGAAAGCATTGTGTCGGAAGCCTGAAACATGGAGAGAAGCTGCTTTGGAAAGAGCTGGAATAAAAGCAGGCCGACTGCCATGATGCTGACTGCGTAGGCAACGCAGTGTTTTAAAGTTTTTGTGACACGCTCTTTGTTTCCGGCACCGTAGTTGTATGCCATAACCGGGATGACACCGTTGTTTAAACCAAAAGCCGGCATAAATACGAAGCTCTGCAGTTTAAAGTAAACGCCGAACACCGCGGTTGCAGTGGAGGAAAACGCGATCAGGATACGGTTCATACCGTAGTTCATCACGGAACCGATCGCCTGCATTACAATAGAAGGAACACCGATCACATAAATCTGTCCGATAATATTTTTGTCCGGGCGGAAATGGTGCAGGTCAATCTGTACTTCCTTATTTTTTGTGTGGTTTAAAACAACTGCCAAAATACCGGCAATCATCTGTCCGATGACGGTTGCAGCAGCAGCACCGGAAATGCCCATTTTCGGGAGACCAAACAGACCAAAGATGAGAACCGGATCGAGAGCGATATTGATGATCGCACCGACACCCTGTGTATACATGGTATAAATGGTTTTTCCGGTTGCCTGCAGCATACGCTCAAACATAAGCTGCGTAAAAATACCGAAAGAAAGACAGCAGCAGATCGTCAGATACTGTTTTCCATAAACGATGATCTCTTCAATATCTGTCTGGCTGCGGAAAAACGGTTCTGCGAAAAACAGACCGATGATCAGAAAGAGCAGATAGCTGACAACAATTAAAAATACAGCGTTTTCTGCGATCTTATTCACTTTTTCTGTATCCTTTTCTCCTAAGGAGCGGGCTAAAAGTGCATTGACACCGACGGCGGTTCCGACACCGACAGCGATCATAAGGTTCTGGATCGGGAAAGCCATAGATACGGCAGTCAGTGCATTTTCACTGATCATGGCAACAAAAATACTGTCGACGATATTGTAGAGTGCCTGCACAAGCATGGAGATCATGATCGGCAGGGACATTGAGATAATAAGTTTGTCAATCGGCATGACGCCCATTTTATTTTCTTCCATATAAAAAGCTCCTTTGTAAAAATTTCCATAATTTACTCCCGGAAAATAAAAAACTTCCGGGAGCGCTACTTTCCTATATTATCATTCCTTTTACGGGAACACAAGCGGTAACTTCATCAAATCTTAATGTTTTGACTGATTGGAAATTCATAATTATTCCGTTACAATAAGAGCATGATCATAAAGAGACAGGTTTATGTAAAAATCTATCAGAAACCTGCGGAAAAGGGGACAACATGTACAGTATACTGGTGTGCGATGATGAAAAAGATATTGTTTCGGCATTAAAAATCTATCTGATGGCAGATGGCTATCAGGTATTTGAGGCATATAACGGAAAAGAGGCGCTTGAGGTGTTAAAGGAACAGGATATTCATCTGGTACTGATGGATATTATGATGCCGGAGATGGATGGGATTGCAGCGATGGTGAAAATCCGTGAGACGAGCAATGTTCCGGTGATCTTACTGACAGCAAAAAGTGAGGATACGGATAAAGTGTTAGGACTGACCGTCGGGGCGGACGATTATATCACCAAACCGTTTAATCCGATTGAAGTGCAGGCGCGCGTAAAATCACAGCTCAGACGCTATATGCAGCTCGGAGGCGGAGCCATCAGAAAAGATGTTCTCTCGATCGGCGGAATCGAACTTGACGACCGCAGCAAAGAGGTGTCGCTTGATGGCGAAAAAATCTCGCTGACGCGCACGGAATACGATATTTTAAAACTTCTGATGGAGCATCCCGGAGAGGTGTTTTCCCCGAATCAGATTTACGAGCAGGTATGGCAGGACAATCCATACGGAACAGAGAATACCGTAGCAGTACATATCAGACATCTGCGGGAAAAAGTAGAATATAATCCGGCAGAGCCGCGGTATCTGAAAGTTGTGTGGGGACGTGGTTATAAAATGGAAGGACAGGTGTAAAAAGTGGAAAAGTGGAAAGGTTCGATCATGGCAAAGATCATTGCCTGGATCGTGCTGAGTGCAAGTGCACTTTGTTTTATATTTGGTGCGGCAGGCTCAGTTTTTATGATAGAGGAAGGTGTTTATAACAATTCGAAAGATGATATAAGAAAGCAGTGGTTTGAACAGGTATCCTTTCAATATGGGTTGTCTGCAATCGATGATCTAAGGAGAGAGCGGACAGAAGGTATGGATACAAGTCCGTATTTTAAATATGGAATTATCAAGGCAGAGAGCTTGGACGGAATCGACTTAAACGATGAGAAATCGTATGCAGTCCGCAATTTTTCCGATAAGATAAGCATAGATGATGTATATACGAACAGTGTGGAGCTGTCGGATGAGGATCAGATCGTTTATACAAATGGAAATTTCCTGACCGGCGGCGGTGTGGAACTCATGTATTCCGGGGATAATTCATATGTCAGCATTTATGCGGACCGGATCTGTTATGATGAAGCGAAAGGCATTTTTGTATATCTGGCAGGAAATGAGTATTACCCGGTGCAGCAGATCGAGGTGGAATCAGAAAAATCCGGCAATCTGATTTTTACTTATGATGCAGAGAAAAAAATGTACCGGAATGAGCAGACACAGACAACAGACAGCGGGTTTATGACAGATGGGACAGGAGAGTATGATATAGCAGAATCTACAGAATCCTCCATCACGGATGTGTCAGGTGAGTATGTTTCTGCAGAGTCAACGGAAGAAACAATTACAGATGTAAAGGAAAACGAAAAAGTTGCAGCAGAATCCACAGAAGAACCGATTAAAATGGATGTGCTGGATCAGGAATATATCACATTTGATATGCTTGATGGCACACAGTGGGATGTGAAAAACTGGGATTATCTGCTGTTAGACGGTGTTCGTGGGATATCCATGGATGAGATTGACCGGGTAGATTCCTCTGAAAAAAACGCGGAAAATGCAGATATTTCTTATACAACATATGGTGATTATTATCTGGATGGTAATTATACACTCTGGGTAAATATGGGGCAGAAGACACCAAAAATCACTTATCAGTTGATCGTACTTCTTCCGCAAAATGTGGGAACAGACAAGAACAGCACAGACTGGTATGTACAGGCAAATACCCTGCTGGATTTTGTATACAGCATGCGCTATACAGCGCTGGTTGTGATGTTTTTCAGTTTTATCATCGGAGTTGCAGCGTTTGTATTTCTGATGTGCGCAGCGGGACACCGTAAGGGGACAGACAAGATTGTTACGACCGTCTGGGATCACATGTGGTTTGATGTTTTTGCAGTACTTATTGTGCTGGCAGAGGTATTTATATTTTACGTGGCATTTATGTTTCTGGCAAATATAGATATTATGTATCTGCCATTTATCCTGTTTGTGACTGCGATTGCAAGTCTTTGTATGGGATGGCTGCTGTTACTGTTTTTATTGAGTTTTGCAGTGCGGGTAAAACTTGGAAAATGGTGGAGACATACTCTGTGTTACCAGATCTGCAGCAAAATCAGAAAATTTTTTCATATGATATGGGAAAATATTGGATTTTTATGGAAAGTGATTTTAGTCATGCTGGTGCTTGCGTTTCTTGAAGGAATTGCAGTGCTCATGTTTTTGAATACAGACATTGCTTTCTTTCTCTGGCTGGTGGAAAAACTGATTTTATATCCACTCATTCTGTGGTGCTGCGTACAGTTAAATCAGTTAAAAACCGGAACGGAAAAAATTGCAGGCGGCGAGCCGGGCTATCAGATCGGTACAAAGCATATGACCGGTATATTTAAGGAACAGGGAGAGCAGATCAATCACATCAGTGATGGCATGACGCATGCGATCGAGGAGAGGATGAAGAGTGAACGGTTTAAGACAGAACTGATCACAAATGTTTCCCACGATATCAAGACACCGCTGACATCCATCATCAATTACGTTGATCTGTTGGAAAAAGAAGATCTGCACAACGAGACAGCGCAGGAATATTTAGAGGTATTAGATCGTCAGTCGGGACGTTTAAAGAAATTGATCGAGGATCTGATCGAGGCATCAAAGGCATCTACCGGAAACCTTCCGGTACATTTGGAAAAATTGGAAGCTGGAATATTTATGACGCAGACCGTCGGGGAATTTGAGGAAAAGACAAAAGCTGCAGGACTTGATCTTGTGATCGAAAAGCCGGATACACCAGTCTATATTATGGCAGACAGCAGACATTTCTGGCGTGTTATCGATAATCTGATGAATAATATCTGCAAATATGCCCAGAACGGAACGCGTGTCTACATCAACCTTGAGGTAAAAGAGGCACAGGTGTCCATCACCTTCCGCAATACTTCAAAATACCCGCTCAATATCAGCAGCGAAGAACTGATGGAGCGTTTTGTGAGAGGCGATGAATCCAGAAATACGGAAGGAAGCGGACTCGGACTTTCCATCGCAAACAGCTTGATGGATCTTATGGGTGGTACATTCCGTCTGTATGTGGATGGAGATCTGTTTAAGGTTGTGCTCGGATTTGCCGAGGCAAAAGAGAAAAAAGATGAAAACTAATTACCAGAAAGCATGGATGTCCGGAGGGCACCATGCTTTTTGTCTTGAACTTTGTTATTTGACGTTAGCATTTGTAGATTTTGCTGCTAAAATCAGATTGTGAAAAGGAATACCGGAGGGTATAATATAAAGTAAGAATTTATTGAATTAGTGGAAAAATACTGTATGGAACAATTTGAATAAAAAATTACACGGAGATCAGTGTGAAAAATAACATTTTTCACATGCAAGATTTGTGCTTACGCACAAACTTGATATGCAAATAAAAACGTTGTTTTTATTAAAAAGACAGCGCAAGAATGGAGATTTTTATGGACAACAATAAAATTGATGAAGGATTACAGGGAAACGAAAAAATAGAGACTGCGATTGCGGCATTACAGCAGGAACCAAGCGAGGAGATGTTAGCACATACCCTGACTGTAATACGCAGGCGCATGAAAGAAGGCGGTCAGTTTATCATAGCGGTAGAACCGCCAAAAGGCGATGATCAGATGCAGGTGCAGGCAATACAGACACCAGACGGCAATCGCTGGTGGGCGGCATTTACCAGTTTCGAGGAAGAATTAAAGGGCAGCGGCAGTGTGATGTCCACATTTTTGACGGGGATGGAGCAGGCATTTCGCACCGTTCTCGTGGCAGAAGAGGTTAATGGGATCATTGTAAATCCGTGGAATCGGACGATTATGTTAGATAAGAATCTGATACGGATCATACTTGGGGAACAGGAATAGTTTTATTATTTAATTGCAACAGCATTTATGCAGAAAATTTTGAATGATAGTTAATGGCTTACGAAAAAAGAGGAACAGGTGTTTTGTACCTGTTCCTCTTAAAATGCTTATTTTTGCGTTCGCCAATTAGCCAAAGTATCTATTTAATAATCCTTCGAACGCTTTACCATGACGAGCCTCGTCACGAGCCATCTCATGAACGGTATCATGGATTGCATCAAGGTTTGCAGCTTTTGCACGTTTTGCAAGATCAGTTTTTCCTGCTGTTGCGCCGTTCTCAGCGTCAACTCTCATCTGAAGGTTCTTCTTGGTGCTGTCTGTTACAACTTCACCGAGCAGCTCTGCAAACTTAGCAGCATGTTCTGCTTCTTCCCATGCAGCTTTTTCATAGTAGGAACCAACTTCCGGATAACCTTCACGGTAAGCAACACGAGCCATTGCAAGATACATACCAACTTCAGAGCACTCGCCCTCGAAGTTTGCTCTTAAATCAGATACGATATCTTCGCTTACGCCTTTTGCAACGCCTACAACGTGCTCAGCAGCCCATACTTTTTCACCTTCCTGTAATTTGAACTTCTCAGCTGGAGCTTTACATACCGGGCAGATCTCCGGAGCTGCATCGCCTTCATAAACATAACCACATACTGTACATACATACTTTGCCATAATTTTAATCTCCTTTTCTTTGAAAAATGTTATTTGTCTGCTGTAATAGATTTCCCCGCTTATTTGAAATCTATTACTGTGTGCTTTAAATTGATATCAGTAACTATTACTGATTTTAAATGAAAAACTTCTTTTTGTCAAGACTATTTTTGCGTCATTTTTGAAGTTTTTGAGGGAAAACAATCAGGAAGTCTGTATTTTGCCTTTGCAGGAAGGGCATTTTCCATAAAAATATGTTACATGTCCTTCAATCTCGCCGTCAAAGTCCTGTGCGGCAAGAACATTGATATGATCCAGTCCTGTTACATTCAGATCCAGAACGCTTCCACATTCTTTACAGATAAAATGGTAATGTGGTTTTGGATTACCGTCAAAACGATCAGGTCCGATTCCTGTAGACAGCTTCTGGATCTCACCGATATCTGCAAGCAATGAGAGATTGCGGTATACCGTGCCAAGGCTGATATTCGGAAATTCTTCCTTGATATTCATATAGACGGTCTCTGCGGTAGGGTGGTCATAACGCGAGATTAAAAACTTCTTGATGGATTCCCGCTGCTTACTTCGTTTCAGCATAATACCATCCTTTCTTAATAATAGTAATTGTTACTAAAATTATCATATGATAATTAATAAAAAAAGTCAACAGTATAATTTGACATAGAACAGAAAAATCAGCATATAAATAGAAAAAAAGTAACAGAGAGTGCCTATGGCGGGAATGAAACGGTTTATTACATATATATATGCCTATGAAAATACAAAAAAAGCAGGAAATACAGGATTTGCCCGAATCGAGCTGCGTGGAGAAGAATGCAGATTAGAAATCCATCTGCGGGGTGTCTATGCGGCACAGACTCATTGTAAGATTTATCTGTTCCGTAAACAGGGCAGTGGGATAGAAGGAAGCCTGATTGGAGAAATGGATGTCCGTAATGGTGCAGGGGATTTTAGCGTAATTATGAAAACAGCACATATATCGACATCATTGCTTAGCTTTTTTGAGATGGAAGGAATTTTTTTGTGCAGTGAAGATGGACGTATTTTTATGAGCCGATGGACAGAGGGAGAGCCACTTACTGTGGATATGGAACACTTCATAGAGTGGAAGGCAGAGCAGACGGAAGAAAATATATATGCAGAAGAAAATCCGCATGCAGAAGAAAATATGTATGCAGAAGAAAATATGCATGTAAAAGAAAATATGCATGCAAAAGAAAATATGCATGCAAAAGAAAACATACATGCAGAAAAAAAACAACAGGAAAATAAAATCCAGACCGCCCAATTTGACCGGGAATCTGACAATGAACTCAGAGCAACCGAACTTCCAGCCCGTAATTTCTTCCCACAGTACCAGTGGAAGGATATCTGGGAACAGTTTTTAAAAAGTCATCCGGCAAGCATGCCTTTTTCAGAAAAGAATATTACCTGCATTAAAATTGAATTAAAGGATATCAGAGAGCTTCCGAGAAAATACTGGTATCTTGGAAATAATAGTTTTTTGCTGCATGGATTTTTTAATTACAGATATCTTGTGCTTGGAAAAATAGAAGAAGATAACGAAGATAAATGGTTTCTCGGAGTGCCTGGAATTTATCAGAATCAGGAGCGTGTTATGGCGATCATCTTTGGGTTTCCGGAATTTATGCCGGAGCAGGTGGAAAACCGGTTTGGCTGCTGGTATCGTTTTATAGAGGAATAGTTATAAGTAAATAATCCTTAGCTTTCATCAGATGGGTTGAGGTATGCGTAGCGCAGATGGTCTTCCCAGCGGTTCTGGATAAGAAAGCAGCCGCGTTCCACACCTTCGTATTGGAAACCAATTGATTCTAAAAGATATATGGATGCTTTATTTTCCGGCATAACGCGAGCAAACACGCGGTGAAGATGGAGATCATAAAAGGCAAGACGCATAGCACCTTTGATAGCTTCTGTGGCATACCCCATGTGACGAAATGCTGCGTCAAATTTATAGCCGATTTCTGTACAGGAATATGCGGCAAAGCGGATGTCATGAAGGCATACGGTTCCGATGATCGTCAGAGGATCTTCTTTCCGGAAAACATAGAAACGGATGCACTGCTGTTTCAGGGCGAGATCCCATTCACATTTCAAAACAGCCTGCTGGTAGGATGCAGTATAAAAATTATCCGGTCTAGCCGGTTCATAGGCTTCAAAACTTTCGCGGTTGCGGTTCTGGAAATTTAAGACTGCATTGGCGTAGTTTGGAGTCAGGACTTTTAGGAACAGGCGCTCTGTCTCAAATTCATATTTTAAAGAAGCGTTTTTTCGCTGCATGCAAGGTGCTCCCTTCTCGACAAAAATGAAAAAGTGCGGTAAAATACTGCATATTATATAGTATAACATTTTGGGGAAACTGTCCATGAATCAGGATGAAAAATACATGAAAGCAGCGATCCGGCAGGCAAGGAAAGCATACGCCTTAGATGAAGTACCGATCGGCTGCGTGATCGTGCAGGATGATAAGATCATTGCACGCGGGTATAACAGAAGAAATACAGAAGGCAATACGTTAGCACATGCGGAACTGACTGCCATACGTAAGGCAAGCAGGAAAACGGGAGACTGGCGGTTAGAGGACTGTACGATGTATGTGACGTTAGAGCCGTGCCAGATGTGTGCAGGGGCGATCGTTCAGAGCCGGATGAAAAAAGTGGTGATCGGAAGCATGAATCCGAAGGCGGGATGTGCCGGTTCGGTGCTAAATCTGCTTCAGATGCAGCAGTTCAACCATCAGGTCGAGATTGAAAAAGGAGTGTTAGGAGAAGAGTGTTCGGAAATGCTTTCCACATTTTTCAAGGAACTTCGCCAGAAAAAGAAGTCCAAAGAGCTGTATCTGTCTTGACAATACAGGGCAAAATAGGCTATACTTAAATCTCCGAGCAGCCGGGGTGGTAGCGGTACCCTGAACCAGCAATCCGCTATAGCTGGGGTGATGCCGAACGGAGGGTTGTCAGATTGTGGAGCTGCCCTTCATAAGTGGCGTTGAAGTTTGGGTCTTACGCAACAGGAATCTGTGAACCGGGTCAGGTCAGGAATGGAGCAGCCCTAAGCAGAAGCTCTTGTGTGCCGTAAGGGTGCCTGGGCCGAGTTAACTGTGGAGGTAACGTCTGTGGTCTGGATTCGATGGGAGGCGCTCGGTTTTAATTTATGACAATCGGAATGTTCGCAGAGCGTGCATTGATTGGATTGATTGTGATAGTTGAAAGGAATAACAGTGGATAAACTCAGAAAAGGACTGTATCAGGTAAGTGAAGGTTTAGAACTCATCATAGCATTAGTTGCCGTGATCGGTGTGGTCATTGCAACACTTAATCTTTTTCCGGAACTCTTATTATACTGGCAGAACCGGACGGACGCGGAAGCGTTTCTTATCTTTCTTGATGCCGTTTTTGATGTGGTGATCGGGTTGGAGTTTATCAAGATGCTCTGCAAACCGAGTTCCCAGAATATCATGGAAGTGTTGATCTTTTTGATCGCGCGCCATATGATCGTGCAGAAAACATCAGCACTGGAAGATCTGCTTTCGGTTGTCAGCATTGGAATATTATTTTTCTTCCGCAGATTCATGCTTGCAACAAAACCGGATAAAGAGCAGCATGTGCCGGAACTTTTTGGGGCAATCCGAAATGCAGGAAATAAAAAGGAGAGAGAATCCACAGACAGTGAAGAGTAAACGGGTTTTCATGTGATAAATAAAATGTACCGCGGGTCATAATCTGATCTGCGGTACATTTTTGTATGAAGAAAAATACAATTTACGTTAATTTTTTCACAAAGATACTGACAGTATATCAAAATTGAGAGAATATGTCAAATAAAACTGCATTTATTTGAATACAAATATTGAATTTCAAAAAAACTGCTATATAATGAAAACATGACACGCGCTGGTAGAGAGCGCCAATTACATTATATAAAAAGTGAGGAAATAATCATGTTTGGATTTGGACAACTGATCGACATCTTAAAAAAAGATCCTAAGAAAATCGTATTTACAGAAGGCGATGATCCTCGTATTTTAGAAGCTGCTTCCCGTCTGTTAGCAGGAACATTCCTTCATCCGATCTTAATCGGTGACCCGGAGAAAATCGCTGTAGAGGCTGAGGAGAGCGGTTTTAATATCCGTGGAGCAGAGATCATTGATCCGGCTAACTACGACAGAATGGATGAGATGATTTCTTTATTCTGCGAACTTCGTAAGAGTAAAGGTGTGACACCGGAGCAGGCAAAAGGTATCCTTTCCCAGGCAAACTACTTCGGAACAATGCTTGTAAAAATGGGCGTTGCTGATGCACTTCTTGGTGGAGCTACTTATTCAACAGCAGATACTGTACGTCCGGCATTACAGCTGATCAAAACAAAACCGGGCAATACAATCGTATCTTCCTGCTTTATCATGGTTCGTCCTGCAGCTACCGGTGAGAACGAAGTTCTTGCAATGGGTGACTGTGCGATCAATATTCATCCGACAGAGGATGAGTTAGTTGAGATCGCAGGTGAGACAGCACAGTGTGCGAAGATTTTCGGTGTTGATCCTAAGGTTGCATTCTTAAGCTACTCTACACTCGGTTCCGGTAAAGGCGAGGATGTAGACAAAATGCGCAACGCAGCAAGCAAAGCAAAAGCAAAATACCCGGATCTTCCAATTGAAGGAGAACTTCAGTTCGACGCAGCAGTTTCTCCGCGTGTAGCACGTACTAAATGCCCGGGTAATCCGGTTGCAGGTCATGCAAACACATTTATCTTCCCGGATATCAATGCAGGAAATATCGGATACAAGATTGCACAGCGTCTTGGTAACTTCGAGGCTTATGGACCGATCTTACTTGGATTAAATGCTCCGATCAACGATTTGTCCCGTGGATGTAATGCAGCAGAAGTTTATTCTATGGCTATCATTACAGCAGCACTTGCATAAGATAATGTGTAAGAAACTGTTGGCATGAATCAATCCAGTGCATAACAGTATATTTTAAATAAAATGTCAGTATGACGAGAGAGTAACGTGGCATGGCGTAAGCTGTGCCACGTTTTGCATGGGGATAAATTTTAAAATAAGATTTTTATATGCAGGAAATGAGGAGAAATATGGAGCAGCCGCTTTTTACAAGAGAAGATTTAAAAAAATTGATCATACCACTGATCATTGAACAGATGCTGGCACTCAGCATTGGTCTGTTTGATACTTTAATGGTGTCATCCTGCGGGGAAGCTGCGGTTTCGGGCGTATCGCTTGTAGACAGTATCAGTGTGCTGTTAATCCAGATATTGTCGGCGCTTGCGACCGGTGGAGCTGTTGTGTGCAGCCAGTATCTCGGTAAAAAAATGCCGGAGAAAGCAAAACTTTCGGCGGGTCAGTTGATGTTTATCATGCTCACATCATCTGGTACTGTGATGATACTGGTACTGTTTTTGCACCGTTTTTTATTGCGTGCAATTTTCGGACAGATCGAAGCAGATGTTATGGACGCAGCTCAGATTTATTTTCTGATCTCTGCGATATCTTATCCGTTCCTCGGCGTGTATAATGCAGGAGCAGCACTGTTTCGAAGCATAGGGAATAGTAAGATCAGCATGTATACAAGCCTTGTTATGAACGTGATCAATATCGGAGGCAATGCGATTTTGATTTATGGGTTTGGAATCGGTGTGACAGGTGCGGCGCTTGCGACACTGATCGCACGAATGGTATCTGCACTTGTTATGGTAGTGTTGTTGTCGAAAAAAGATAATCCGCTCTGCATCACGACACCGGGATGTATGCGTCCAAAGAAAGACGTGATCGGGAAAATTCTTAAGATCGGTATTCCAAGTGGTATTGAAAATGGAATGTTTCAGATCGGCAAACTTTTAGTATCAAGCCTGACTGCAACATTTGGAACGGCTGCGATCGCAGCAAATGCTGTAGCAAACAGCATCGCAGGCTTTGCAAATATTCCGGGAATTGCCATCGGGCTTGCAATGGTCACAGTAATCTGACGATGTATCGGTGCAGGGGAAAAAGAACAGGCAAAACGGTACAGTAAAAAACTGCTGGGACTTGCATATGGCGGCATGTGTCTGACGGACATTACGTTATTGATCCTGGTTCGACCATTGGTTGGCTGTTTTTCTCTTTCCGGGGAGGCATTTACGATTACAGTGCAGCTTCTGCGGACATTTTCCATTTGTGCCATGCTGATCTGGCCATTAAGTTTTGCATTGCCGAATGTCCTGCGTGCTGCGGGAGATGCAAAATATACCATGGAGGTCAGCGTATTTTCCATGTGGGTATTCCGAGTTGCAAGCAGTTATTTCTTTGCGGGTACGTTAAAAATGGGAGTTCTTGGTGTATGGATCGGAATGTATGTGGACTGGGTGTTCCGTTCACTCCTGTTTGTAATACGGTATAAGCGGGGAAAATGGCTCAATAAACGTGTTGTATGAGAAGTTATAGATTGAAAAACCTAGATATACAGGCAAATAAAAATTGTGCGACAATATATAAAATAAAAATGAAAATTTAGATAATAAGTGGATAACTCTGTGGATAATGTGGATAAGAGTGTATAATAGTGGAAAACAGTAAATTTGTTGCACAATTATAAGTTATATGTAAAATAAAAGAAAAATATACATAAAATATAAAAAAAGAGACATATCGCAGTTACCTTAATTGGTTTTTGCAATATGTCTCTTGTTTTTAGGTATTATTTTTCAGGATGTCTGTCGATCATACGCTCAATCAGTTCTACGGATTCTTCGATACCGTAGCATGCACTGTTGATACAAAGATCATAGTTTACGGCATCGCCCCATTTACGTCCGGTATAAAAATGATAGTACTGCTCATGTCCTTTATCAATCTTTTTCAAACGGCGAACGGCTTCCCTGAGTGGAAGATTGTTTACCTCCATCATACGGTGCACACGCTGTTCAAACGGAGCGGTGATGAAGATACTGATGTGTGGGATGCGGTTGTTTGTTAAAATGACGTCCGCACAGCGTCCCATTACGATAAAGTCTTCTTTTTTTGCCATTTCCACGATCAGATCACTCTGATTGAAAAATACTGCATCTTTTTTTGGCAGACCGTGATAACGGCTGAAATCTTTTAAGAAACGCTTGGCGTTGGTATCGTGTTTAGCTACTTTATCAAGTTTGGCTGTAAAACTGTCGCGGTCTGTAACGGAATCTTTTTCTGCCTCTAAACGCTCTAATACGCGGTTGAAAATCTCAACATCATAGTAGTTGATCTTTAATGCATCTGCAAGTGCAAAACCGATATCAGTACCGGCACTTCCGTGTGTTCTTCCGATACAGATGATCAGATGATCGTCTTTGGAAAATTTCTGGTGCAGGTTGGATGTATTTAAGGAAGCAAGATTCTGGTCAAGGATATCGACCGAACCAAAACTTGCAGGCAGTTCTGCAATCTGGTGTAAGATTTCATTGTATTCATGCATCATACGGCTGCGGTCTTCTTTATTGCGGATCGTACGTGCCATATTACCGATTAAAGCAATCTCACTGCGGAGCAGGTGTCCCTGCGGGTGTGTGGAGATCAGGGTTGTCAGGTTACGAATGCTTGTTTCTTTGTCGCCGGTAAAAGTGCGTCCAAGGGAAGAACCTATCAGACGGTAAACTTCACTGTCGAGATCATAAATGCGGGTAGCAAGTGCCCGTGATGTTTCGATATTATTTTCCATTGTGAAATCCCCCCTTTATAAAAAGAATACCAGAGTGTCAATGATAAACACCGGAACTAAAAATACGATTGACCATAATAAGTATCCGAAGAACGATGGCATGCGCACACCGTTCTCGTCAGAGATGGATTTTACCATAAAGTTTGGTGCATTTCCGATATAAGTGTTTGCACCCATAAATACGGCACCACAGGAGATCGCAGTGAGCATCTTGACCGGAATTGTTCCGACGGTAGTTGCAATACCCTGCGAAAAACCAAGTGTACCTGCGGTTGTCAGGAATACCAGATAGGTCGGTGTGTTATCAAGGAAACTGGAAAGTGCACCGGTTGCCCAGAACATTTCAAATGGTTTGGAAAGACCAAGCTCCGGTCCCATGGATTTAAGAAGCATCAGCGCCGGCTGCATGGTAATAAAAATACCGATGAAGAGAACGGCAACTTCTTTGATCGCACCCCAGGTAAAGTGGTTGCTGGTACGGATCTGCGGGTCTGTTGTTTTAAAGGAAAGTAAAGCGGCAAGCAGGATGATGGCAACCTCAATAATAGAAGGAAAACCAAGAGTTACTTCACGGAATATACGGATACCACGTACATTTCCGGCTGCATCCTGAAATGCGGCAAGGTTTGGAAGTGTTCCGCTTAAAATAACGGCAGCAACGATCATAACCAGGAAGATGATGTTGTGTAGACCATCGATTTTTAAAGTAGTACCGGCTTTGCTGATATCCGGTTTTCTGCCGTTTGCGATATCTTTGCGGTAATTGTGACGGTCTAAGAGATAAAATACAGTCAATAAAATTACCATATTAAAGATTAAAATCGGGAACAGATGCATGCTCCAGAAGAACGGAACACCACGCATAAATCCCATTAAAAGTGGCGGATCACCGATTGGAGTTAAGCATCCTCCCATATTCGAGATCAGGAAAATGAAGAATACCATAATGTGACTCTTGTGCTGACGCCAGGAGTTCATCTTGATCATCGGACGTACCATTAACATACTGGCACCCGTTGTACCGATACAGCTGGAAAGTAAGGTACCGATTGCAAGGAAGATTACGTTGACACGCGGGGAACCTGCGAGATCGCCTTCTAAAGTGATGTTACCGGCAACACAGAACAGACCAAATAACAGGACGATAAAAGTCAGGTAATCGTTTAAAATACACTCAAGTACTGTTTCGACCGCATCGCCGGCACTATAGGTCACTGCAAATGGAATAATAAATAACAGGGACCAGGCAGCTACGGCAAGCGGCTGGTTTTTCTCCCACCATTCCGGTTTTACAAGCGGAAGTACTGCGATACAGAGTAACAGACCGGCAAATGGGATACAAAGCCATACCGGAACGGTTGCAGTACTGCTTTCGCCGGATTCTGCTGCGAGAATCGTTAGCGGTGTGAAAAGCAGCATAGTTGCGATGCCTCCACAAAGAGCAAGTAACTTTTTCATAAAATCAGCCTCCAAATTCTATGATATATAAATTCATATCATTATTTGTTGATTGCAAAAAAATGTCAATAGATAGTCTTTTTGCAAGGTTAAATCTTAACACAATCTGAATTTTTTTTCTACCAGAAAATAAAAAAAGCGTAAAAACAATAAAAAAAATACAAAATTCATTTCAAACTTTAAAAAAACATGTAAATATGGTATACTGAATCCCTGACGGCTTCATATATTAATATAGGATCGTTATTTGCGGGGTATGGCGTAGTTTGGTAGCGCGCACGGCTGGGGGCCGTGAGGTCGCAGGTTCAAATCCTGTTACCCCGATGAAATAAAACAGCCGGAAAGTCGAGATTTTGCAGTAAAATCAAGGCTTTTCGGCTATTTTGTTTTGCTCTGAATAATACAATGTACTTGCTTAGGGCATGTATCTGCTCCTGTTGTTGGCTGGTATCCGGTTCGCGTGGGCGGTTTTTGTCATTTTGCATAATTGACAAAATTATAACATATGATAAAATGTAAATGAGATAACTTGTGAAGGAATAACACTGGGTCCCAGAAGGGGGTAGGCAAGTGCTGAGCATTCCCATGTGCCTGGGGTTATCTTATTTTTTGGATTTTTTTAAGCTTTCAACAAAATTAGTAGGATTTTTTCCTATTTCTATAACGATAAAATCTACAAATTGTTGTGAATAAGTAAATGAATGTTGATTCCCAATTACGTGCTCATATGCATATTTTGGAGTATGTTTTATGTCATAAAATTCAATAATTAAATTAAGCACATAAGGATTAAAGCCAGATTTGTATGTTAATTTAATATTCTTTTTTTTCAGCCTTTCCTGAACAGCAGTAACTACATTGTTATAAGAGTATTTATGCGTATCAGATGGATCTTTTAAATCTTTTACCATAGTCACTTTTGTATCGGAATCTGAACTTATGCTTACACAAAAGTCTGCTTCTGATTTTTTCTTTGTAATATATAGATTCTGACGGATATTAATAGCAAATTTATCAGAATGGTATTCTTCACTTAGCACTTCTAATTCATTTCCTTGCTTGATAAGTTTTTCCGCAATTTCTGGGGAATATTTAAGACGAATTTCTTCATTGCTAAGAGGTTCGTAACTTGCTGAAATAGTAAGAAAATTTTGTGCAATAAACTGTGTTATATCTATATCATGAAAGCGTTTAATTTCATTTACAAAGTTAAGAACACAAGCTTGGAATAATGGAGCATATTTTATTTCATAATCTTCAGTTATGTAATGTGTGCTAATATTTCTGAGTTCCAGTATTTTTTCAAGGTTAAGACGTATACGTGTGTTTTTGTCTGTATAAATTTTTCTAATAACAACTTCAACGCTTAAAGTTCTATCTGGTTTATCAGGGAAATAGATACTTTCTCCACGCTTGATCAGTGCAGCTTTTAACATCAGTTCCCAGGCGTTAATTATAAAAAAGGAAAATCCCTCAATTCTATATTTGATGGTTGGTTTATTATATATTTCTAATCCTAATATGAAAGCTTCAATACTTTTATCGACTAATCTTTTTTTTATATCTTCCATGAATGTTCTCCCTGTTTAATTTATAGTCTTTATCATTTCCTACAAATTACCGCTATCCCAGAGCTTAACGCCTAAAGTGCCAGCTTATTCCGCCTTCCTGATTTGGCAGCACGGGGCGGTTTTTATTTATTTCAGCAACTCTGTAATATTAATTGTCAGATCATCATAAATACATACCTGTATATCATCGTCAAAATTGTACTGGTCACTTAATTCCTCTTTTTCCAAATCAAACACGTTTACTGTTTTGGTGAGCGGATTTACAATCCAGTATTCACGGACTCCGGCAGAACGGTATTTGAATAATTTTATTCCAAAATCGAGGCGCTTCGTGCTGGGAGATGCAATCTCAATGATCCAGTCCGGTGCACCGTTACACCCACGGTCGTCAAGTTTTGATTTGTCACAAATAACGCTGATATCCGGTTCAACGTAAGTTTTATCGTCCTGATTCAGAAAAACGGCAAATGGTGCCGGATAGACTTTGCAGGAACCATTATTTTTTTTGATATAATCACGAATTTCTGCTGATAAATTCATCACAAGTTCCTGATGCAGTCTGTTTGGCGGTGCCATATCATAAATAACACCATCGATCAGCTCTGCGCGTTTCCCTTCTGGAAGGGAATAGATATATTTGGTTGTAAAAGTGTTTTCTTTTGATAATGACATGGCGTGTACCTCCTTTTCGGCAGATTCTTATACATCCATAATACAATTTAATTTTAGTATAGTCAAAAAATATATTTTTAGATATTTGATTTTGCCAGAAATATTGCAAAATATCTGTGAAAAGGGTAATATTTTAAATAGAGCGAAAGACACAGAGTCGGCACATGCAAAAATTGTGCAATGCAAATATGGGTATACAGGAGGAAACGCAGATGAAGAGAATCGGTATGTTGACAAGCGGTGGGGATTGCCAGGCATTAAATGCAGCAATGCGTGGTGTGGTAAAAGGATTGAGTGAAAACGTAGATGAGCTGGAGATTTACGGTTTCTTAAATGGTTATAAAGGATTGATCTACGGAGATTACAGATTACTGACATCAGCGGATTTCTCAGGAATCCTTACCAAAGGAGGAACGATCCTCGGATCTTCGAGACAGCCGTTTAAACAGATGCGCGTTCCGGATGCAAATGGATTAGACAAAGTAGAAGCTATGAAATCTACCTATTATAAATTAAGACTTGACTGTCTGGTTATCTTAGGCGGTAATGGGACAGAGAAAACAGCGAATCTGCTCCGCGAGGAAGGTTTAAACGTGATTCATCTTCCGAAGACTATTGATAACGATATTTATGGAACAGATGTTACATTCGGATTTCAGAGTGCGATCAATATTGCAACAGATGCGATCGACTGTATCCACACAACAGCAGCTTCACATAACCGTGTATTTATCGTGGAAGTTATGGGACATAAAGTTGGCTGGCTGACTCTTTATGCAGGGGTTGCCGGTGGTGCAGATATCATTTTGCTGCCGGAGATCCCATATGATATTGAAAAAGTGATTGCAGCGATCAATAAGCGTACCAAGGCAGGAAAAGGATTTACTATCCTTGCAGTTGCAGAGGGAGCAATTTCCAAGGAGGACGCAGCATTATCCAAGAAAGAATACAAAGAGAAAGTGGCAAAACGCAAATATCCGTCCGTTTCCTATGAGATTGCAGACCAGATTTTTAAGGAAACAGGAGTGGAAGTACGTGTGACTGTTCCGGGACATACACAAAGGGGTGGAAGTCCATGCCCTTATGACCGTGTACTCTGCACCAGACTTGGTTCCGCAGCAGCACAGGCTATTATGGATGAGGATTACGGCAATATGATCGCCATGATCAATGGAAAGACAAAGCGCGTGCCATTAGGTGAAGTGGCAGGCAAATTAAAAACAGTAGATCCGGATTGCCAGATGATCAAAGAGGCAAAACGGATCGGAATCAGTTTCGGGGATTAAGATGTCATATACAGCATTATATCGAAAGTTCCGTCCGCAGGAGTTTGAGGACGTCAAAGGACAGGAACACATTGTTACAACATTAAAAAATCAGATCAAAGCAGACAGAATCGGGCATGCATATCTGTTTTGTGGAACGAGGGGAACCGGTAAGACCACCATTGCAAAGATATTTGCAAAAGCGGTTAACTGTGAGCATCCCGTAGACGGCAGCCCATGTGGAGAGTGTCCGACCTGTAAGGCGATTGCAGCGGGCAACTCCATGAATGTGATAGAGATCGATGCGGCGTCGAATAACGGTGTGGATAATATCCGTCAGATCCGTGAGGAGGTGGAGTACCGCCCGACAGAAGGAAAATACAAAGTCTACATCATCGATGAGGTTCATATGCTTTCCATAGGTGCGTTTAATGCACTGTTAAAGACACTCGAAGAACCACCGTCATATGTGATCTTTATTCTGGCGACGACGGAGGCTCATAAGATTCCGATTACGATTCTATCACGGTGCCAGAGATACGATTTCAGACGTATTTCTATTGAAACGATCTCAGCGAGACTGATGGAGCTGATGGAAAAAGAACATGTCACAGTGGAGGAGCGCGCGATCCGCTATATCGCAAAAGCAGCGGACGGCTCCATGCGCGATGCGCTTAGTCTGTTAGATCAGTGTATTGCTTTTTATCTTGGTCAGGATCTTACTTACGACAAGGTGCTTGAGACACTTGGTGCGGTTGATACCGAGATTTTCAGCAGACTGCTCCGCCAGATTTTAGAGAAAAATGTGACCGGTGCGATCGGTGTGATCGATGAGATGGTCATTGAGGGCAGGGAATTAGGGCAGTTTGTCAATGACTTTACCTGGTATCTGAGGAATCTCATGCTTGTGCAGAGCTCAGATGATATGGAGGATGTGCTCGATATTTCAACGGAGAATCTTGCCCTGTTAAAAGAAGAGGCGCAGATGGTAGACACAGACATTCTTATGCGCTATATCCGTATTTTTTCAGAACTGAGTAATCAGATCCGTTATGCCGTACAGAAGCGTATACTGATCGAGATTGCGGTGATCAAATTATGTAAACCGGAGATGGAAAAAGATTATGGTTCGCTGATCGACCGCGTGGACAGTCTCGAAAAAAAGCTGGAGAAGGGTATTGTGGTAACGCAGGCATCCGGTGAGATGGCTGCTGGGACAACAGGTTCTTCTGCCACATCGGAGGTGTTAAAAAAAAAGGAACTTCCCAAGGCAATCCCTGAAGATATCAAACAGATCATGAGCAGCTGGAGCGGCATTTTATCACAGCTGACAGGAATTACAAGAACCTATCTTAAAAAAGCAGTTCCGACATTAGGAGAGGGCGGTACGCTGATCCTGGCATTTGAGGATGCCAATGCGTACACTTATATAGAAGAGAACCGTTCCAACTGCCAGGATGAATTTCGGGCAGCAGTTGCAGAAAGACTTGGCAAAGAGGTAGAGATTCTGGTAAAATTAAATGGCACTGGCACGCCAAGCGGGGAGATATATCCTGATTTGCGCCAGTTGATTAATTTTGAAATAGAAGAAGACGATTTTTAGGAGTAAAATCGTGCCCAGTGTGCTGGGCATTGCTCCTGCAAGAGGCACATGCTATGCAAGCTATTAGGCATAGCATGCATAGCAGACATTTTGCTCCGCAAAACAAGGAGTAAAATCCTCTGCTCCTGCAAAGGCAGTCGCATTTTGCTCCGCAAAACAAGGAGGATTCACATGGCAAAAAGAGGCGGTTTCCCGGGCGGTATGCCGGGCAACATGAACAACCTTATGAAACAGGCGCAGAAAATGCAGCGTCAGATGGAAGAGGCACAGAAAGAATTAGAAGAAAAAGAGATTACAGCAGCAGCAGGTGGTGGAGCTGTTGAAGTTACTGTTTCCGGTAAGAGAGAGATTACAAAAGTAAAATTATCCGAGGAAGTAGTTGATCCGGATGACATCGAGATGTTAGAGGATCTGATCATGGCGGCAACCAATGAGGCACTTCGTCAGTTAGAAGAGTTCTCTTCGGATTCCATGTCAAAAATCACCGGCGGCATGGGTGGTCTTGGAGGACTTCCGTTCTAGGGAAAAAGGCATAATGATTCAGGGAAGACGAGGAATGTTTTCCATCTGAACCATTATGCTTTTTTTGATTCGGGAGTATCCTAAAGTTTGTGTAAACCTCCAAACTGATGTAAGATAAAATTACTCAGTTTGGAGGTTATTTTTATGGCAAGAAGAAAAGACAGCCCACAAAAAGCAGCAATGAGAGAAATGATGCGTGACTATCTGAAAAATAATGATATCAGCATCAAAGATGGCACCGATGTAAACAGCATCATGCGTGACATGATGTCTGTCATTTTGGAAGGTGCTTTGGATGAAGAACTGGATGAAGAATTAGGGTATTCCAAGTATGACTATCGAAACAAAGAAACAGACAATAGTAGAAATGGACATTCCAGCAAAACCATGCACACCAGTTATGGAGATATGGATGTGGCAATCCCAAGGGATCGTAATGGTGATTATGAACCACAGCTGATTAAAAAATATCAGAATACCGTAACTCAGGACATGGAAGAAAAAATACTTTCCATGTATGCCAAGGGAATGACAACTGGAGACATTGAATCCCACATGCGTGAATTATACGATATTGATATTTCTGACAGCACAATCAGCCGGATCACAGATAAAATCCTGCCGATTGTAAAAGAATGGCAGGAACGCCCTTTGGAAGAAGTGTATGCTGTAGTATTTATGGATGCAATCCACTATCACGTCCGCAGTGAAGGACGTATTGTAAAACGTGCGGTTTACATTGCCCTTGGTATCGATATGAATGGGAAAAAAGATGTTCTTGGAATGTATGTCGGAGAAAACGAAAGTGCCAAGTTCTGGCTCTCCATCATGAATGGACTGAAGAATCGCGGAGTTGAGGATATCCTGATTGCATGTGTGGATGGACTAAATGGATTTCCGCAGGCAATTGAAGCTGTTTATCCCAAAACAGAAATCCAGCAATGTATCATTCATCAGATCCGTAATTCGACGAAATTTGTTTCGTATAAAGATATCAAAAAACTAATGGCTGATCTGAAGCTTGTATATGCGGCTCCAACGGAGGAAATAGCTTTAAATGAATTAGAATTGTTCAAAGATAAATGGGATTCCAAGTACCCAAAGATTTATAAATCCTGGCATGATAACTGGGCTACGTTGTCCACTTATTTCAAGTACCCAGAGGCGGTAAGACGTCTGATTTATACCACAAATGCGATTGAAGGATTCAACCGC
>OIYP01000316.1_pt1 | contig 32914 bp, 43 predicted proteins | sample 1588261 | NCBI WGS metagenome assembly OIYP01 (sample SAMN03283293) | human gut metagenome | biome: human-associated habitat; material: feces | host: Homo sapiens | place: Peru | collected 2012
GACTGTAGTTGACCATACAGGAAATACTTATGTGAAACAGATCATGGTGTATGTAACCGATACAACACCGAAGAAAATCACACAGATGGATCTGACCGGAGTTACCCGTTTCATCAACAGCAAATATTATCATAAGCCGTATGAAGAGGGAGGACTTGAAGATAATTCTATCTGGAAAGTCGATCCGGAATACCGTGCGGCACTGGAATCAGCATTAAGTAATATGGATAATGATACCCCGGTTGAAACCTATGTATTTTCAAAGGAAACGATCAAACAGATGAAACAATACGTGGAAACTCACGGAATTGGAAACAGCAAAGAACCGGATGCGTTGAATAACTTCTATAATCAGTTCCTTGCACCGAATAAACAGTAGTCTGAAAATATAATAGAAATCTATAAGAGCCTTTTATAATTTAGCTGGCAAAACCCCGAACCTTTAGGTTCGAGGGATGCCAGCCAGCTTCTATCCGACCTAAGTCGGGTAAATTTTTGCGAAATTCGTTTTGAAAGTTCTAATATAGAATTACTCTTTTTAAGTTCAACTTGAAAGGAGTAAGTTACTATGTCAAATACATACAAATCTGGAAGTCATAATAAATATCTCTTACAATACCATCTGATTTTCGTCTGTAAGTACAGAAGAAAGTTACTTGCATCATCCAATATAGCATCAGATATTAAAAGATTATCCTTGGAATATTGTCAAAACCATAATGTTGTGATTCATTATATGGAAGTAGATAAAGACCATATACATTATATGATAGAAACTACACCTAATATCAATCTGTCAAATATGGTAAGGACTATGAAATCATATATTACTTATCATATTTTGGAAAAGTATTCTGCTTATTTGAAGAAGTGTTTTTGGAAGGAAAAGACATTCTTTTCTGATGGATATTTCATAAGCAGCATAGGCAATGTGAGTCAAGAAACTTTAAAGAACTATATTGAAAATCAAGGCAAATAGCTTTGCAATATTTTTGAAAATAATTTTAAGACAGACTTGCAAATCATCCTACAATGTGGTATAGTAAACTTATGAAAAATGTAACTATTTTAGAATTAAGAAAACAAACTGGTCTTAGTCAAAGTCAGTTCGCAAAAGAGTTTCACATTCAATTAAAAACATTGCAATCTTGGGAACAAGGTTGGCGAAATACTCCAGAATGTATTCTGTATATGGTGCAGAAAATTTTAGAATTAGAAAGGAAGTAACATTATGTTTGAGATAATATCTAAAAATAATAATATGTATAATGTATTAGATACAGAAGATGGTGTCGTAGAAGCATACTCATTTTTGGATATTATCTCTTATATTCAATCTGGGGTAGATATTCAAGGCGTATCGCTTGTAAACGATGAATATGTTTTTGAAATTGATAATTTAACTGTTCATAGGGCTATAAAAGGTTATAAATTCAGATTATACCCTAATAAGAAACAGCAGACTTTCTTTCAGAAATGTTTTGGCTGTTGTAGATTCCTTTGGAATAATATGTTAGCAGATAAAATTGCGTACTATGAAGAACACAAGGAAAGTCTTGACACACAGCCACCTGCTTATAAGTCAGAATATCCATTTTTAAAGGAAGTAGATAGCCTTGCTTTAACAAGTGAGTATCGTGACCTTAACACTGCTTTCAAGAATTTCTTTCGTGATAGTTCTGTTGGTTATCCGAAATTTAAAAAGAAGCATGATAATCATAAATCATACACTACCTACAATCAGAAAGGTTCTGTTTCTATTGTAGATAAATATGTTAAATTGCCTAAGATTGGTTATGTAAAGATAAAACAATCTCAGCCAGTTTTGGGTAGCATTAAAAACGCTACTATTTCACAAGTTCCATGTGGGAAGTACTTCATATCATTTAATGTTGAAATTTGGGTAGCAAAATTGCCTAATACAGACAAGGAAATTGGTTTAGATTTAGGTATAAAGGAATTAGTAATTACTTCTGATAAGGAACACTTTGAAAATCCAAAGACCTTATATAAGTATGAAAAACAGCTTGCAAAACTGCAAAGACAGTTAGCACATAAACAGAAATTCAGTAAGAATTGGTACAAACAGAAACATAAGATAGCAATACTGCATGAAAAGATTACAAATATCAGAATGGATAATCTTCATAAGATTTCTCATAAGCTAGTACAGGAAAACCAACTGATAGTAGGTGAGGATTTGAAAATATCTAATATGATAAAAAATCATCATCTTGCAAAGAGTATTGCTGATGTTTCATGGTATGAACTGACAAGACAAATCATGTATAAGTCTGATTGGTATGGTAGAACTTATGTAAAAATTGATACTTACTATCCAAGTTCGCAGACTTGTAATTGTTGTGGTTTTAAAAATCCTATTACAAAAGATTTGTCTGTTAGGCACTGGACTTGTCCTAATTGCGGTACTTACCATGATAGAGATGAAAATGCAGCTGACAATATACTTGCCGAGGGCAAAAGAATTGTCGAACTAAAAATAACATCTAGCAATTCTGACGAGTTCCAGATTGCTTCGTAAAATAAATAATAACATTGTAGGGTTGGGCGAACCCAAACGTATACGCTTGTGGAGATAGTAGGTTACGAGGTCGTAGAAGCAAGAATCCCCGAATCTTTAGATTCGGGGAGCGTCAAATTAGAACAAGGGAAAGACATATCCTCTTTGAGAAATTGGAAGCTGGAGTAGAATATAAAATCTTTTCGTTAGATGATAAAAAAATTTATATAGTTCCATATATTGAAAGTGCTTTAATGCTTTAAATAAAAAAAGTACTTGCCATTCTCAGAAAAAGAGGATATCATGTTACCAAAATAAGGTAGCAAAGGTATCATATACAAAACGGGAGGATTAAATCATGGAAAAGCGTATTTCAGGCCACACAGGACTTTTAGCATTGATCGGTTCACCGGTCGGTCATTCAGGATCACCGGCGATGTACAATTACAGCTTTGAGAAGCTGGGATTAGATTATGCTTATGTGGCTTTTGATATAAAAGAGGACAAGGTAAAAGATGCAATCGCTGCAATGAAGACTTTCAACATGCGTGGCTGCAATGTTACCATGCCGGACAAAGTGGAAGCTGCAAAATACATGGATGAGCTTTCACCGGCTGCACAAATCATCGGTGCTGTCAATACGATCGTCAATGATAACGGAAAACTGACCGGTCACATTACAGACGGCGAGGGATTCGTACATAACTTAAGAGATCACGGCATTGAGATCAAAGGCAAAAAAATCACAGTAGCCGGAGGCGGCGGTGCTGCGACGGCGATCCAGGTACAGTGTGCCTTAGATGGTGCGAGAGAAATTTCTATTTTCAATATCAAGGATGCATTTTTTGAGAGAACGCTGCAGACAGCAGAGAAGATTAAAAAGGCAGTGCCGGAGTGCGTGGTCAATGTATATGACATCGCAGATACCGCAAAGATGACAGAAGAGATCCAGTCAAGTGATATCTTTGCAAATGCTACGATCGTTGGAATGAAGCCGATGGATGATCAGAGCGTTGTAAAAGATCTGTCTGCATTCCGTCCGGGACTTGTTGTTGCAGATGCAGTATACAATCCGGAAGAGACAAAACTCCTTCGCGAGGCAAAAGAAGCAGGATGTACCTGTGTCGGAGGAAAAGGAATGCTATTATGGCAGGGTGTTGCCGCATTCAAACTTTACACGGGACAGGATATGCCGGTTGAGGATGTGAAGAAATTATTCTTCAGCTAGGATATACGTTTCATATCAACTACCCACCTCCCAAAGGAAGTGGGTTTCCTCCTACGACAAACGAAAGGATTTTATTTATGAAAATAGCCCAGGATTTTGGAAAATCCTGGGCTATTCTTTTCACGGTTTTAACCGTGGAGTTTCAAAAATTATAATTTTTCGGTTAATTTTTCGATATCCTCTCTGGTACATCCAGTATACAGAATGATTTTATCCCAAGAAACATTTTCTTTGAGCATCTGGGATATGATTTTGGCGGTTGCCTGTTCTAATCCCCGTTCTAATCCTTGCTCTAATCCTTGCTCTAATCCCTGCTCTAATCCCTGCTCTAATCCCTGTTTTCTACCTTTTTCTAAAATTTTATCTGTTTCAAGTTCTAAAACTTTTCCACCCATAATAGCACCAATCCTTTCCTTTAGATCTTTTTGGGAATCTAAAATATAATCTGTAATTCGTTCCATAAGTTCTTCTAAGCGCGTATATAATTCTGCCTCTTCGTCGGAAGAAAGTTCCTTTTTTAGATCAGCAATAATAGATTCGAATTCTGCGATCATATCTGCTGACTTTTCAGGATTTTTTACAATCGTATCGAGATCTTTTTCGTACCGCATAATATAAAAAGGCAGAAAGAAGAGAAGGTCTTTACGAAAGATTTCATCTTTCGTGTATTCCTGCAATTTGATTGTTGGAACAGAATAAATAATGTTCTGACCATCTGGCATATTAAGTTTTACTTTTAACTGCTCTGGCGTATTTCGGTTATGTCTTAGATACAGCACGCAGGAATGTGGAAAATTCATTTCATACATCCCCTCTGTTAAAGTAATGCCCTCTAGCGCGGCTGCAAAATCATATTCAATCATGCGTATGACCATATTTCCCTTTGGCTGGCTTTCGCATTCGAGATGATATAGTTTATCTCCAATTCCCAGATAGGAATCCGTAATAATTTCGCCTGATTTTGTGTGATGTTCATTCCGATACTGTTCAATCTTTTCCGATTTTGAGTAAGATTTGTGAAAGACCTCATTTATGACCGGAATGACAAGTTTTGGCATTTTCTCTAACATTGTCCGAAATACATCATCGAATATAGTATTGTTTTCCATGTGAGAACTCCTTTGATAATATTATAGCAAAAATTAGTTAAAAATGAAAGAGAAGCGGAACTGGAAAAATCCATCCGCTTCTCTCGTTTGTCATTTTGTTGCAATACCAAGCATATAAAAAACAGCATATTCTTTGTTTGTCTTTGAATCTTTATAGGTACCGTTTTTATACTGCATGGTGACATGAATGTGATTGCCATTGTTAACGGCTTCTTCACAGGCACGTCTAAATTCTGCAAAGCGTTCGCCAAGCGCCTGTGCGGTATCATTTGAAACGATGATATTCAGCTCTTTCCCATCTGGATTAAGGGCCATAAATTTGTACTGTTTTCCATCGTAACAAACCTTTGTCATCGTATCAATGGCCATTTCAGGTAGCTTTTTATTTGATGCTGCAGGTTTTGAAGCAGGTTTTGTATCATTCTCCTGTTTATTTGCAGAGGATTTGTTCTTATCTGTCTTACTGTTTTTGTTTTCGCTAGAAGATGCATTGTTTGTTTTGTTATCGTTTTCAGTTGCTGCATCAGATGTTTCAGATGGATCAGACGGATCTGCCTGAACACCTTCGGCAGGATTATGCTGTCTGGAAGATTCCAACAGAATGAGATCTGAAAGTTCTTCATAATGTTTTTTGACAGTCAGCTTATAATATCTGGCCGTAACCCGAAGCCAGTCATATGACACTGGAACAAAGGCATTCATGAAATCCCCGGTATATTTCCCGTTTTCTTTCTTTTTACCATGTCCGTTAATGACATAACCGTCTCCATTGGAGCTTTTACAGATTCCAACGGAGAATGCCCCTTTTTCGCCGGTTACTATTTTATATGCTTCCGGCAGTGTTTTTTTTGCTTTTCCTTCTTCATCGATGATCCGTTTCATTCGGAAGTTTTCAATATCTGACATCCAGATATCAAAATCATCCAGATCCATATAGACATTGAAAGATTGTGCTGCTTTTGTGTTTTTCTTTACAAAGCAAAAGACCATCTTGTCTATGGCATATGCTGGTTTTAACTTTACAAACCAGCCATTTAATGTAAATGCAGCGTTCAATAGCCCTTCCTCTGCATATATTCTTCTTTTACTTTTTTTTTCGTTTTCACTCATATTTTCTCCTTTCATCTGCCTCCCAAAAGGGCAGAACCAAATAGTTTGTTAGTGAACTACTCAATATAACTTACTGAAGCGTCACCTAAGTTTAAATTCCATATATCATTCGATATTGCGCTCTTAAATCCTGTAATTTTTCTTTTAAAAGCGTAAAACGGTTGGCATCCGCAATTGTGCAACATGCAGTTTCCAGTGCTTTTTGCTGATATATAACAATGCATTCCTTCTTTGCTCTGGTAATGCCTGTATATATCAGGTTTCTTTGCAACATAATTTTATGTTCTTCCAAGAAACACATGATTACACATTGGTATTCAGATCCCTGTGATTTGTGTATTGTCATTGAATAAGCCAGTGCAAGCTGACCTAAGTCATCAGGAGTATACGATACGGTTGCATCGGTATATTTTACTTTTATACCAGCAGCGGAACTTGAGATGACTTGTCCAACATCTCCATTTGCACATTCGTCTCTGTTAACAAGCTGCATCACGAAATCATTCTTTTTGAAAAAAAGAACATTTCTATCAGATTGATTGGTATATTGATATCCACACTTGCCTGGATTTGCAATTTGCTGTAATTGATTATTCAGAGAATTGCTACATAATTTTTTCTTTCGATATGGCACGAGAACAACAACTTTATCTATACCATATTTTTTGATTGCTTTTTGATATGCAGATAAGATTTGTTGTGTGGCAAGTTTTTCCTGTCCTTTGCCAGGTGGCAGAAGTATTGAATGAAAATCTTCGCCATCAATAAATTGGGGGATTCCGTTGCGAATATTACAGATATTTGCAAATAGTTTTGAACTGTTATCCTGCCTGAATGTATGTGACAACATTGTGACAGGAACAGTGTTCGATGCAATCAGATCACGCAGAACAGCTCCCGGTTCAACGCTTGGAAGCTGATCAACATCTCCGACAAAGACGACTTTTCTTCCATCAGGAATTGATCGCATTAGAATAGAAGATAACTCAGTATCATTCATGGAACTTTCATCTATAAACATAACGTCTTCATAAAAAACAGATGAAAGATCCGAATTATATCCGATACCAAGTTTTTTATGCACAGTAGAAGAGTGTTCTCCTGTGCTTTCGGTAATACGTCTGGCAGCCTTTCCAGTAGGTGCCGTAAAAACAATCTTAATCCGCTGATCTAATGCCCGCAGGCAATAAGTGATTGCAGATAAAACGGTTGTTTTTCCAGTACCGGGGCCGCCGGTCAGAACAGAAAAATTGTTATTGCAGACCATTTTGACGGCATCACGCTGGTGGTAATGTAGCTTTCGGCCGTTATTTTTTTGTTCTTCAAATTCATCAATGAGCCGGTCAATAACCGCCTCATCATATTTTGCTGATGGGATGACAAATTGTAACCGCATAACATTTTCTGCAATCTTATTTTCTGCTTCATGAAAATGTCTTGTAGAATATGCGGTCATGCCGTTTCCCATCTTAAACGATACAAGGAACTTATCTTTGACACCATAAATGATATCATTCATTGTTCCTGTGTTTGATCGTGCCATTTCTTTTTCAAGATCTTCCTGTGTAATCCAGGTAGATCCTGTTTTTTCTAAGGCTTGGACAACGATTTTTTCAGCATATGGCATATTAATTGTTCTCCTTATTTAGTTTTTTGTTTTGGTTCTAAGCGGACATCGCAATATTCCAGCTTTGAGTCTGTTAAAATATTGCTGTCAACAATGAATTCGTCGGCAATGCATGTATCTGCCATTTCTTCCATGAAGAGTTTTTCATCAAAAACCTCTTTAAGATAATGATGATATAACTCTGGATCAGAAGCCTCTAGGCTTTCCACGTCCACTATTTTTTTATTATTGTTATGAAGTTTAATCCTCATGTTAGACGATGGTGAAAAATCCACTAATGCCTCTGAGGATTGTCCCATTACTGGGAAAATCTGTTTGGTAAGAATGTCCCGGCGCTGTTTTTTTAAGTCAGATTCTTTCTGTTGAAAATCTTTAATAGATGTTCCAATCATCGAAAGAGTAAGCGCTGTATCTTTATACTCGCGTCCAAGCATTTTAACCGGCGCATCCGGCTTTGGATTGCCCATTTTTTTGCGCCAGTAAACAAAGAGTCGGTCCATATTTTGGTTATTCAGATCAGGTGGCTGTTTTGTTTTTACCGCCTCTAAGAAATCCTGTGCCATTTTGATAATGAGGTTTTCAACATCAAAATTACGCTCTATATAAATATAGACGCATTCCGATGGAAGTAATCCCCATTTAGCGACAATATAACCATATGGGAGGTTCATGCAGAGCATGTACCAACATACCTGCAGGTAATATTTCAAAGGCACGATATGTTTTTTCCAAAGCTTGTAGTCTTCGCTGCCTTTGTTGCACGTCTTACATTCAAGGATACCGGTCACTCCGTTGATTTCAACAAGTCCATCCAAATCGCATAAAACGAAAGGATAGAGCAGTTTCCCGGTGTGATCCCTCATTCCACATTGATACATGTGACAGTCATTAATTACTTTTACAATATCAAGTGGATGATCCTTGCAATAATTCCGCTTGAATAAATTGCGGATTGAGGGTTCTTCGTTATGGCCTACCCACAGGACATCTGAACCAATTTTTTCTTTCATTTCCAATTTTTTCCCTGTCTTTTCATAAAACAGTTCAATGGCAGACTTAAAGTTACTGCCATGTTGACCATCGTATAAGAATAGCTGTTCTGACAGTTCGGAACCGTCAAATAAAACAGCAATATCACTGCCTCCAAGAGTGTTTTCTATGTACCTGGAATCTTCTGGATGACGATGATATGGTCCATGTTTTCGCCACTTAAGCCATTCTAATTCATCAAGTGCATATGTCCTTGATTCTTCATCATAGTCATAGTGAACTTTAAATTCATCAGGAAGAGCATCGTACTCTTCCTGAAATAGATTTGCTATCTTAAAATATTTGACCGGTTTAACACCGGGAAGTATAAGCGTAGATAGATCTGTTTTTGTTGGTAATGCCATGATTGCAACCTCCTTATAATTTAATAATTTTATAGCCAAGTTTTTTATACTCAGCCACACGTTTAATATCAACAGGCATGAATTCTCCAAAAAGATTCACGTAGAGAGCGGGATATAAAAATGCTTCACATCCAAATATCCTGTTGAATTTTTTTAACTGCCATTTGTTTTTTACGATATATGCGCGTTCTTCTTTGGTTTCTACTGGATACATTAAGTCCATAAATTTTACCTCTTTTCCTTCGTTGATTTGTATCTGATCACGTTGCCGTGTTATTTAGATTAAAATTTTGATATATAAAGCCCAAAAAGGCATAAAAAAAAGACCATAAAGGTCTTTGAATTAAAAAAACCACACAGAAAATCTGTATGGTTTTTGATTTTTTTTTTCAATTTTTTTCTATGCATAAATTATATCATAGGGAGGAAATTATTTCAATATAATTATAGAAATTTTCTTTCCTCATTTTGCTGCAACTCATCCTCAAACATTTTCTTGTCTTCTAAAGAGAGCTTTTTCAGATCTGATAAAGTTATCAGACCATATGTCTTAAGGAGAGAGGAGAGAACAGATCGGTACATATTAATATATATATCCGATTCTACATATTTTACAGTATTTATTTTTCCATTATGATACAGATCATCAATACCTTTTCCGTATTCTTTGTGCCAACATACAACTCTGATTTTCAGAGATGGAAATTTTTCCTGCAACATGCAGATCAGTTTTTCCAACTGCAAAAATACGGCAGTATTTCCAAACGAATCTGCATCAAACATTAAGAACACGGCTTTAATAGGAAGTTCTTTCATAATTTCTGTTATGTCAGAATCGAGTCCCTTTTGAGAGCCGACACCTTGCAAGGATATTGTGACATTTCCAAAGTCGCGTATAACCTCAGACTTGAAACGACCTTCCGTTATACACAGGATAGAGCGATCTGTGTTTGCGGGATATAAGATATCTCGCGGAGAACCACATCCTGTTCCACCCATATATTTATCCGGTTCGTATGGGGCAAAAGAAGATGAGAACCAAATATATCGTTGCTGCCCTTCTTTTATCGTATCTCTACGAATCTGAATGGCTGCTACACGGCCGTAAACATCATGTATAAGCATTCCGATGCCTTTTACGGCATAGAATGCAATTTTCTTTTTAGTCCTGTCATAATAGAATCCGGGAACAGTCATTAATACTTCATCCGTATACTCCGGATATTCTTCACGGATTTTTTTTATGACATTATTTTTTTCCCAGCTTAAACACGGGAAGGTGAAATAATCGGCATTTATTCTTTCGTCCGATAATTTCCTTTCCTCTTTCAACTGTGACATGTGTTGATCTGAAAGCTGGCAGGCATCCTTTATAACGTGATATACATTATGACGAATGGCAATGTCTGCCATTTTCAGAGGTTTTGCGCTGCTTTTTTTCTCTTTGTCGTATTTTTCAGCAATCTTTTTTATATACGACTCAGAGTAGTTTTGTCTTTGAGAATATAGGGAATATTCATCATATGTAATTATTCCCTTCTCTAAAGCCACCTTGAAAGCTGCCTGCAGATAATCGATTCCATCATATAAGCTGATGAATTTTATGCCGTTTCCTGCATATCCATCACCACAGGCAAAGCACTTCCAGATCCCTCTGTCAGGTGTCACTAAAAAAGATCCTAAATGGGTGTCATTGTGAAAAGGGCATAGTCCTAACAGATGACGCCCATTACGTTTTAAAGGAATCCGTGAACCGACGATGGATTCCACGGAAATATTTTCTAATTTTGCAAACATATTTTCAATAAAGATATGTCGCTCTTTTTCTGTCAATTTTGCTGCCATTGATTTTCCTCCATAAAAATAATCGGAATAGGGGTGGCAGCAAAGTTGCTGCTACCTGTCCCTAAATTCCTTTAACAGTTCATCCGGATTAAATCCGGCCGTAACAAATTCCTCTTTGTATTCAGGAATTGCCTCCGCAATTTCCAGACAACCGCGTTTAATGTCTGTGGATTTTGTCCGTCCAAACAGCCAGCGCAGCTCATCCGGCTGAAGCTCTCCTATCGTGTTCCCTTTTCGTGCAAAAGCGCCCATATCGGCTTTTAACATGGAAAACCTTGCAAGTTCTGCAGCAGAAAGTGGAGCAATAGCAGATGGCTTCGGGATACTGTTGTTCCGGTAGTCGCGTGTAAATATACGTTTGCCGGTGGTATCGTCTTTGATACACAATGCACAGATATTCCAAGTGTCATCCAACAGATACTGGACAATACTGAATCGATCCATGCAGCTTAGGGATCCATCATCATTTTTTGTAATGTTGATCAGTGTCTCTGTCTCCTGAAACCCGTTCCTTTTTACCGCATTGTTATTTTCGTCTGTTTTGGGTCGAAAAGCGGGCACGATAATTTCCTCTGGCATGGTTTTTAATTCTTTAGCCACTCCAAACAGAGCGCATGCCCTTTTCAGCGCATCCGTAGCCTGACTTTTATCAGAATGGCTGCCAACAGGCTCCCCGGCATCATCCCTTGATATCCATGTTTTTCTGTTTTCATCATATACAGACACTTTACATAACATGGTCATGTGACCGTTTCCTTTTGGAATAGCAGTATGCTCCACCTGCCATCCATCCGGACCGAATGTTTCGTCCATTATGTTCATGATCACGGTTGGCTTTGTGTAAAGCACAAGCGTAACATCTTTTTCTGTGAGATGGTCTACTTTGACCATAATTTCTTCATTTTTTAATCTTCTTGGTAGTTTCATAAAATTCTCCTTCCTGGAAAAACAAAACCCACTTTTCATTAAAAAGTGGGTTTTGTAAAAATATTATATGTGTTTTCTTCTAACATTTAGTTAAATGGTAATTCCTCATCAATTCCGTCCGGGATATTCATAAATCCATCACCAGCGGAAGGAGCAGGAGCAGGCTGATTGGTAGAGCCACCTGAACCTGAACTGTTCTTGCTCTCAGCAAATTCAATGTTTTCCACAACAATATCTGTGGTGTACACTTTCTGTCCGTCCTTATTGCTGTAACTGCCAGTCTGAATACGACCTTCCACAACAAATTTTGTTCCTTTGCGTCCGAACTTTTCCAGAAATTCAGCAATTTTTCCGAATGCGATGCAGCTAATAAAATCTGCATTCTGCTCGTCGTTATCTCTTTTGAAACGGCGGTCAACTGCGAGAGAAATTCTTGCTATAGCAGTAGATTTTTCCCCTTGTGTATAACGGATCTCGGCATCTCTGGTGATTCTTCCCATAAGTATAACTTTGTTCATATTTTTTCTCCTTTTCTGTCCTATATAAGGACCATAAAATTATTTTTTTGCAAAAAAAGACCACGAACAACATGTTCATGGTCTCATTTGCGATTTTTTTGTTGAATTTGTTTTACAAAGTATATTATACCATTGCAAACCATAAAAATCAACATAAATCGCTCAAAACCATGTTAGGCTAATTCGATAAGATATCGAATTGTTGCCTGTTTGTCATCATAGACGACAACCTCATCATTTACTAGCATTCCCTGATCTTTAGATGCAAATATTGCATCTGCGCCTAACCTATGAACGTTTTCTTTGGTAAAGAGCTTATATTCAGGCGTATGCCTATAAACATTAAACGGATTTTTATAGGCTACTTTGTAAACAGCTAAAAATCCTGTTAATGACGTTCCACCGGACCAATAGCTTCCTTTTAATGAGCTGTAGCCGATGGATTTTTTTGCTCTTAGAGCAAAATATAATCCGTGTCCAAACATAGCGCCGGTCCGGACAACAGACTTTTTGGGACGTAATGACAAACCTTGGATTAGAATGTTCCACCAGTTTTCATTACGGGATCCATGATAAAGATAATGGATATCTTTTTCAGTAATTTGATTCTTGGAACAATAATCATAAAAATGCGCTTCGGTTACTTCATTTTTCACATAAAATGCACTTTTCAGCTTATTTTCTGATTCTTTTCCAAGATACTTTTTAATATGACGTATTTCATCCATAGTACATGGTCGTATCTTCAGATTGTTTTCCTCCAAAATGGTATTGGAAATACCGTCTTGGTATTTATTTTCATGTCTTGTTTTCTGATTGACTTTTCCAGTCATGATATCAAGTAGTGCCTCTTCTCTGGTGATTATCTCTGCAGCATCCATTTCTGTATGAGCAAGATAATCTTCAACCTTTTCCATCTTCCTTGGAATAATGGTAAAAAGCTGGGAGAGTATGGCGTTGACCTCTGATAAAGAGGTCACTGAATATAACTGATCGATTTTTTCCCTGGCAAGATCAATCATTGCCTGTGTTACATCTTTGGATGACACGATATAATTTTTTTTAATCGCATTGTCCGAGTAAGCCAAAAGTGCGTCTACCAGTTCAGCCACAAGCTGATCTGCAATAGGAGCATAATTTGAATCTGATAAGACTGTAACTACACAGTCATGTAAATCACTCTGATCTACATAACCTTTTGTTATCTTATCTTTGTAGATTTTATCCCATGCCGCCATACTGTAAATTTTCTTCATGGCTGTAGCTCCAACACGTCCCCATTCAACCGTAAAATGAGAAAGGTCCGGGAAATTTGGCAGCATCCGATAAAACTTATTGTGGTTACCTTCCGGAGTAACCATTAATAAATATGTTGCGTTCATAATGGATCCTCCTTATGCTGCGTGTTCGCGATGGTTTTGTTGTTGTACGGGTTTCTTATCTACATTTTCGTATTCCCAATACTCAAACGTGAGCATTTTATATGGCAGTACAAATGTTATTGCACATACAAAAAAAAGGATTGACGCAGCACCGATTACTTCCGTATCGTTTACAAAAAAGATTTGAATAGGTATAAAAGACAGCATCCCAATAAAAGAAGCTGCTTTTGTAAAAAAAGATTTCAAATTATCATTCATTTTGTTTTCCTCCAAATAAAAAATTATTTTCTCTGTAATTTATGGAAACACTCATCCAGAATAGGAGAGTGGAATTTAGAATTGCTCTATATAGAAGCCACAAAAGGGCATAAAAAAAGACCGCTCTATAGCGATCCAAATTATAAAAGCTATGTGATCCATGTGGTATTAACATAACTTTTTGATTTATTAATTAATTTTATTTACATTGTTATACTAGCATTATATCGGTAAAGAGTCAATAAAAAGTTGATTAAAAAACAAGGGACTGTATAATATACAATCCCTTGCAAGTTGAGTTTTAAACGCATAAACACTTTTTCGATGTCTGTGCATCAGCTACCATTTTTAATACGCGGATTGCAACTTTTTTTATGTTTTGTTGCAGTGAAAAGAATTTCATCCACTGTATCTGCTATATCATAATGCATTTGCTCTTCCGGATATTCTTCTATGGCGATCATAAATCCTGTTTTACTTATCACTATTGGAATTTCGTCGGCTGTAAAACCTCGTCGTTTCATTTCATCATAAACTTTATCAATATATTTCTTTTTCTTTTCTTCTGAAATAATCATAATCATCCCTCCTTAAACTAAACGATAGGACATTTTTTTGATAAACTGTGTTGCATTTGATGTATGAAAAACAATTTGCAGAGGATAATTTTTGTTTAAAATTCTTTCTAAAGAATATAACATTTCTCCACTTTCTTTCAACTCACTTGCAATATCAGTAACTTCTATATCTGCAATACGTCCATATGTAATTTCGTAGCGGGCATCAAGATTATTTTCCTGAAATGATACGCCTCTAATATATTGTGATCCATTACGATTATTAATAATGAATTGCCCCCATCGTAAATCATCACAAAAATACTCAATGATAGGATGGGCAGATCCCTCGTCGAAATACAAAGTTATTAGGGCAGGTTTACTTTTTCGAACTTTAGCTTTGCGATATGCCCATCGTATTGCACGGTCCTTGTCATCGGTGGTATAAAATCCCTGACCAAAATCAGTATGGGAGGAACCTTTTTTTACATCTATATTCCCTCCACAAATTTCTTTTGCACTTTCAAGATCTGTGCCATGATATAAAATTTTTAATTTCATCTTTTCCCTCGTAAATATTATAGCAAATTAATCAGATGTTGACAATGTATTTGGTAGCGGGTATTTAGCAAATTAACCCCATATAATATTTTTGATTTTCTCAAGGATATCTAAATCCAACTCTAAATGTTTTGGATTTAGGATCAGCGCATTTTCTTTCACCAGCATTCTTGTTAAAAGCTGGTACTCTAACGCCCACTTAGTTGTTTCCTGGTCAGTATCGCCATACCATGTATCAAACATGGCAAGAAGAGTAATCTTTTGGTAAGCAGAAATCTTCGGTAATTCAACGAAATACAAAGGTTCTGCATATTCGTAAGAATTAAATGCAAAAATTGCTGCTTCTCCAAGTACATTCTTATTTGATAAAATAGTGGCTGTTCCATCCAAACTATTTTCAAGATCAAGATGTATTTCTACATCTACTATCTTATTTTTCCAAATTGTTTTCATTTTTTTCTCCTTAAACTATCATAATTAATAATGATAGTTTATGCTGTTGATATATACCTTCTGTTACCAAAAGTAGCAGAGGGTAGTAGTCATAAAAATTTAGTGCGGAACCCACAGGCAAGCCTGTGGGTATTAGTGAGTTTATATTTCAATTTTTTTGATAAATCCCTGACAAAATATTATTTGAAATTTTATCCATGACCTTGCAGTAATGATTTACTTCATCATCTGTAAAGTCATGTTCTCCCATGAAAGAGTAATGGGTGACATTTACCCTTTCCGTGGCTCTTCCAGTAAAGTATTTAGAATCGGATTCCGACGATACGGTATAATCGGTTTTGTTGAATCTGTTATCCTGATATTTTTTTATATATAGAGAAGATGTAACAGAATTTTCGTTTTCCTTGTAAACTTCGATATCAGGATATTTCTCTAGTGAATTTAATATTTCTACCGTGTTATCCTGATTGGAATATATACTGGTAAAGATGTTCTTCCTGTATTTGTAAAGTGATGTTTCCAATTGCATATTATATGACGTGTAATCAACAGCATCATTGCCATTTCCGATATATTCATCATATTTTTTTTCAGACAAAGTAAATTCCTGTTCTCCAGTTATATCTGTTGTAAAAATAAAATATTTTTCTCCTCCTTTTTTATATGTATCAGAGATATTGATCCGGGCAGTTCCGCTGTCAGATTTTCGTGTGATTTTTATATCCTGTGAACCTTGATATAAATCAAATTTTTTGTTACCGCATCCGGTAACAAAAAACATCAATAATAACATTAAAATTATGTAAATTATGTTGAATTTTTTCATTTGAGTCTCCTTAATTATCAAAATTAAAAATGATAGTTTTATATTTAACTGCCCTATGCAACACAAAATGAGACATAGGGCAGTAATGGTTAATAGTAGTTAATCCTCATCAGTCCATACATGATCGTAATCTGTATAATTAATCAGGAGTAACTTTGCAATCGTTTCTGTCAAATTGATCAGCTGTGTCGGGTTTAATTCCTTACGGCTGTTTCTAACCTCAACGATATTATTTAATGCAAGAAAAACATCAATCGCTGTACATCCTGCAGGAAATTCTGCATCCAGCTCATCTGCGAGATCCTCTGATCCGGATCTGAGAGAGCGGTTTTTGTCAATGATATGCAAAAAACATCCTCCAGGATGATTGATCTGCGTATTTCCCAGCTTTTCAACAAGATCTTCATTTTCTTTAAAGACCATAGCAAGTCCATTGAGCATTTTAATGAACTGCTCAATACTGTGTCCTTTATCATGGGATAAACAGATTGGTTTTCCAAGCCTGATACGGGCTCCATCAAGATCATAGAATGGGGCTGCAGTTACGCAGCTGTTTCCAACATCTGATGTTGAAAAACGTACACCGGCTTTAACTGTTTTTGCTGAGACGCCATACTCTGAGAGCATGGAAATAAATGAATCTTCCATAATGTCATCGTTCAGCATGTAGTCAAGTACCAGGTATTCATGGGAAAACATACCGGATGAGAAAGTCAAATCCGGATGATCTTCCCTTAGTTTCCGTTCAAAACGTGGGATGGTTTTATTTGCCGGAAGAATTTCATATTCTTTCGACAGCATACTTGAAACTTTACCATCGCGATAGAGTATCTTGCAGTCTGCTTTATGTAACGAAAATCCTCTGGATAACCACTGTGCTTTTTCCATTGTAGGAAGCACGGAAGTCAAAGGTTTTTCATCCATGTTGGAAATTGTTGATCCAGAAATTCCGGCACGTTGGCAAATCGACGTAAATGCCGTATATCTTGTTGGTTTCACAACAATGCCACCGTTAGCCGGAAAACCGAGCATAAGCCCGGTATCTCTGGCAGTTTCCATAAGTTCCTCGTTGGAATTATCCAGCGCCGGAACATTACATTTCAGACCATTTGGCAGCTCTGTTTCGAACTGCTCCTTGTACTGTTCAAAGAAAAGCGGTGCATTTGCAATCTCTTTTGCAAAACACTCCCAAATATATGGTGTGTACCATTCATCTTTTGCGATGAATTCTAATACCTTTTCTTTGTCGGCTTCAGTTTTAAGTGTAACTACTGCATCATCAGATGTAAAAAATTTTGTATTTTCCATGATTTTATCCTCCATTTATTTGATTTAAGAGGATGCCTCCGCAGCAATATCATGGTAAGGCATACGCCAAATCAAGATACCGCATTGTGCGGAAGGCGCAGCCCTCTGTGTAAATTTAGTCGTCCAGTAAATTCTGGACGTTCATTTCTAATTGATTGTCACATAAACTGAACATGGCACCGTCAATGGTTTGCTCTAATTTTGTGACAATCCTTTTTTTCAGATCATCAGATTCGTTGTTACTAAAAGAGAAGTAAGCATAATTATTTTTCTTCTCTACAGCAATCCGAATTCTTTCATTTATGATGCCTGCGTTTAGTTCGAAAAATTCGCGCAGATCATCAGGAATTGATTCATCCGCAATGTCATTCTCCGAAACTTCCTCCGGCAGAATTTTGAATGATCCAATCAGCTCATGCTGGTTGATCCAGATTCTCTCTTTTTTTTCTTCTGGAAGAGTGACGACAACTTCGATTGCCTGATTTAGGAGAGACACGCCTTGGCGTGTCATTCTCCATGAAATTAATTCCGGGTATTTCTTTTTCAACACCATTTCCATACGATGACGAAAATACAATTCAGACTTTTCATAATCTGAGCGGTTTTCATAGTCAAAACTATTTTCATAATCCGAATCCTTTGTTTTAGCAGATGAAATAGTAGAAGCTGATTTATTTTCACCTGTTTCATTTTTTTTCGTGAATAGAATCAATGCTATGATTATAATTATCAATTCTAACATTATTTGCCACCTGCCTTTTACGAACTAAACCGTCCTGACAAAGATAACGGCTGTATGGTTTCCTTTTTGGAGGAACCGCTGTTTTCTCCATCATTCAGTTTTTTACTTGGAGCTTCTTTTATTTCTTTTCGGGCGTCCAAATAATCTTTTGGAATAGCGAAATCCCAATCGGTTACTTTGAAACGCGGAAACTTTCCCTTTGATGGATTTTCCGTGCTGCCAAACAGATCGGTTAATATCTTATCCGAGACAGAAGAAGAAATTTTTTCCCATGCTTCATCGGAAATCATTTTCTTCTGATAGTAGGACATTTCTGCCTCTACCCAAATTGGTTTTCCTTTGTCCAAAAATCCTTTCTCAACACAAGTTTTCATGCGTGAAAATGGGCTCTGATCGGTTCCATCCGAAAAGAGAACCATTCTGTATTTTTCATCTCCGTTTTTTATACAAAACGAAGCTGTGTCGGCACCATTTGATGCCTTATCAAACTTTATTTTTCCATCCAAAACATAGGAATGGAATATTACCTTTGCTGACATAAAATTTCCTCCTTAAATTACTTTTTTGAGGGCAGATTCAATCTCCCCCGACATTTCCAACTGCAAAAAATCTTTGCAGATTGATTTGATCCTGCTTGCATCTTCTTGATATGGACGTAATGGAAGAGGAAGCGAAAATAAGATATTTCCATTTCCATCGTGCCATTTCTTTAATTCTGCGAGTATTTCATTAAAGCACGCATTCCTTTTTTCAATAAGAAGCTTTCGTGGATGACCTACAGGATAGAAACGCATCTCTTCATATTCTGATGCCTTTTGCTCAAACTCCACAGCACGTCTGATCATAACATTGATTAGCAAAATGCTGTTATGAACCTGGACGTATCCTATTGCTTCAATAATTTGTGCTAACATAAGTAGCACCTCCTTTTTAATTTTAGTATGTATGGAAACATGCAACCAGAGCTGGCAGCATGTAATTTAGATTTAGATGCCATATGGCATAAAAAAAGGACCGCAAGAGGCAGTCCTTATATAGAAAACTGTGAAACTGGGTAGGTTCACAAGAATTCCCGATTTATTTAAATTAATTTTTTTAACACAATTAATATAGCATAATTTTCATATTAATGCAAGTGAAAAAGGTATATTATGGTATAATATACTAAATTATAACTTTACGGAGGGAAAAATGGATTTAAGAGAAAAAACAAGACAAGAACTGTTGTGCGAAATACATAATTTGAAAAAAACATGCGATTATTTATATAATGCATCCTGTAATTTGGATGACATATCTACTTTTAATAGGAAATTAAGCAGTGGAACAGAACAAATTGCATCCTCATACCGCAAAATAGTATCTATCCGGAATATGCTTGCGGATATTACAGATTATCAATATATGCCTGTAGAGCCGGCTTTTCATATTGAAAAGAAAGAAGGAATGTATTATTTTCGGTTTAACGAACCGCTGCCACACCGGATTACGATTGATAAGTATGCGGGGAGACTGCGATATGAATATGATCCTAATGTATATTATTCCGGATATAGATCGGCCATTGAACAGTGGTTAAAAGAGAATGATCCAAATTTATTTTCTCAAAAGGCAATGTTATATGTCGTAAACCATGGTTCCACGCAAAATATGAGAGACAACGACAATATAGAAGTAAAGACATTCATTGATGCTGCCATAAAAGGAATATTTATCAGGGACGATACACCGGATTGTTTGTCATTATGCTTTGACTTTGTAGAAGATGAGAAGGAATATACAGAGGCATATTTAGGAAATTTTGGAAATATGGTTTTATATTTGAAATAAGTAAAATAACGAACGAAAATTGGCAAATATCTAAATTAAAAATGATAGCTGACTATCAAAATTAAATTTGATTGTTTTGAAATGTTTATTACTTTAATGTGCAGTTATTTTTTTTACGTACGTTAGCAAAACTCTAACTTGACATAAAAATACAGTGAGATATAATTAACATATATAATTCGCAATATGTAGTGCATACAAACTTTGTGATTCAAAGCAACATAATAAACAGATATGCAAACCAAGTTTCTACAGTTTTAATTTGTCATGCGAAATTTTAGAATTACTTTCTTTATACTATTTTCACTTTGAAGAAAATAATTCTTACGACATAATAAATGCTCAAGGATTCAAATTCTCTGTATGTCAAAATTGGTTCATGCATAACCCAAATCCAGGAAGTAAGATGGATTTGGATATTTTTTTCGACATATTAAGAAAAGACTTCATAGTCAAACAAGCACCCCAAAATGACATTTTCTGTAAGAGGAATAATATATGCTGAACATAAAAGATTACATATGTTCTTATGAAGAGAGCATTGATATGATCAAAGAAGGAATAAATTGCTACACACGGAATGAATTATTCACAATGATAGATAATGATGGGATATATTATGGTATAGGTGAAGTAGTTCGTTCTACATTTTGTTACACCAATTATGATGATTTTGGCAATGTATATTTATTTGATGAATTGGATTCACAGAAGATTACAAAATATATTTTAGGCAATTCAAAATATAAAATACAACAGGAACTTATTTATAGTTGTGTGTGTTATACTTTGCAACGAAAAATAAACGAATTTTATAAAGATTTAGCACAGTATGAGAAAACGGGCGTAGTAGGACTTCGATATAATAAAACGGTTTGCGTATTAAGCAGAGAAAAATATAGTGATAAATATGAAAGAGCAATGATTGCGCGTATTATGACTGGATATAAAAGAATCAGAAGAACTGGATGAGAGATTATATAAACATATTTTGCGAACCCTACAACTTCTGCTATCAAAATTAAAAATGATTGCTATAAATCGTTTTTAATTTTGATAGCAATGCTACTTTTCAGAAAATGCAGTTTATTTTTTGCGATTTTTCTTAAAAATTTTTTTTCTTTTTACACATTCTAATGTATCAGATTGCTTGAAAATGCAGATATTCTTTCAGAAACTGATTCCGAGTCATCTATGTAATGTTCTGCAGTTACTTTAATATCAGAATGTCCCAACGCTTGCTGAACCAAGTATACATCGTGGCTGCTTTTATATAGCTCTGTACCAAATCCTCGCCGGAGAGAGTGTGGAGATATCTTTTTTAGTGCCACCGTGCTTTTCCCGTATTTTTCAACTATTCGTTCTACAGAACGGACTGTCAGACGGTTACGATCAGTACCACGAGACGACAAAAACAAGGCTCTTTGTGAATCATCGTACGATTTTCGCTCAAATTGAATGTAATCCTGCAGGATCTGAACCAGCTCATCATTGAGTGATATTAAATCTTCGGATCCGCCTTTACGAATGACCATTATTTTCATTTTTTTCCAGTCGATATCATCAAGATCAATGCCAACCAATTCAGATACACGCATTCCGGTACCGGATAGAAGCGCAAGGATCGCATAATCCCGTAGGTTGGTCCTTTTCGCATAGGCGCTCTTTTTATCATCTAAAACATCACCGGATGCAGCTCCATCGAGTAGCTCAGAAAATTCTTCTTTATTTAATCTTGGTTTCTTTTTTTTGTGTATACGAGGAGAATCAACTAATTTGGCCGGATTTGAGGTAGTGATATCACTTATCATGAGATAACTATAGAAATTTCGCAGACTGGACAGTTTCCGGGCGCGGCCTTGAGCGTTATTTCCTTTTTTATTAGGATCAGGGACTTTTTCCCCGTTATCATCTTTGTAGCTAATCAGAAAATGCATATATTCCTGTATATCTGTAGGACGTAACGAATCCAAAATCTGAATTGTAACATCTTTGTAGGTGTTTATTTGCGGATTGTATACTGTTAAAAAGTAAAAAAAAGTCTGTAAATCATGTACATATCCATAAATCGTGTTGTATGATCGTTCCAGTGATTCAAGATATTTTATATAATCGCGGCATACGTCCGGCATTTGTTTTAATTCTTCATATATCTTTTTTGCAAGTATTTCATTGTGTTCTTCCCGATATGACATAAAGTTTCCTCCATAATATATTAAGTATAAAATGCATTGTGTTTTACATATTATAATGTGTTTATTGAGAAATTGCAATACTTTGACGTTAAATTATTATTTAACGACTAACTTTATCACTACTATTCTAATGTACAATATTTGATAAAAGAAAAAAGACTGTAAGGTATTTTATAACCCATCAGTCTTTTTTCTTATTTTAAATCTATATTGTATCTTTTTATACGAAGGTTGATTCCTCTCTGTATTTTTTTATGGCTTTTATTTCTGATTGTATTTTGGAAATTTCTTTCATAATTACCTTCTTTCTTCCAATTTATTGGATAGTATATCTTATTTATCACAATGTCCGTATAAAGGACATCTGTTACCTCCGCATGTCCATCCAGAAAACATACTAGGACCATTTATGAGTTTTGTCTCTCGTTGATATGATTCCTTTTCACAAAGCATAGCCCTCTTTTTGGGACGTCCATCTCTGAAAAATAGATCGGGTCTTTGCTTTCTATAGCTAATTTCTTTGTTATCCATCGACATCCTCCGTTAAAACATCACATCAAGAAGGAATTTGCGGCTATCCCGTATGGATCAGCCGGTTCCCACTGAAATTATTTTTCAACTATAATAAACCCCGCATTTTCTAATTCTTCTATATTCCATTCCGGTTTATTAGTGTCATACCATTGCAAATTTTCACTCTCGCATTCGCCACAGGCAGTGCTACCAATCTGAATTGACATTAATGTCCCACAATCAGAGCATTTTACAAAATCTCCCCTGTGATCTGCTGTTAAACAATCGGTGTACATAATTACTTCTTCCAAAACGGGTGTAAAATATTTTACATTGTCAAAATAGTTATCCGTTGTTCCGATAACTTTTAGGGAATGTTGGAGTACCCCTTCTGCTGCCATGAAGCCAGGAATACAATAAAGCAAACCATGATTCTTATTGATCTCATCTGCTTCAGAACGAGAAACCTGACGAAACGCTTTCATCCTTTCATCTGTGAGCTCCTTTGCATCAACTTTAAGGAATATAGCATCTTGACTAGCAGATTGTTCTAAAACCTGCCGATCTAAGACTTCACTTGCATCAAATTTCACGTAACCAGTAACATCATAAATATAAAATTTTGTTCCTTTTCTCCAACCTTCCATAAATTCTTTTAATACCATTTTTTCTCCTTCTAAAAATCTTTTTTAATGTAATTATTATTTTTCTTAAACTCTTTCCTTACTATTGCACATGCACATGAGTAGGTTATAGAATTTTGGAGCAACTTTTTTTACTTTATCCAGATCTTGTATAATTTCCATTACATCATAAATATCTTCCGGATCAAGATATCCTGTTTCAATCAACCAATTAGTAAAATCAGATGCAATGTCAAAACCTAAGTGACAAAAACTATATTCATCTGACAACCAGTCAGAAATCTCGTCTTCATCTGTTATACTGTTTGGAATCACTACTTCTTTTGGCAAGATATCCAATAATTCACTATTGCCATCTGTATCCCACTTAATATTTTTTGCTATCATTTTATTCTCTCCTTTTAATCATTTAATTAATGCAAAAAATTTCTATGTTGCCACGTTGTTTAACTGTAAATGACCGTATGTCTCAAGCTGGCTTGGCATGTTTTTTCGTTTGAGCCAGGACCGTGGTTGCATCTTTTATTTGTGCCGTTTTTGGTACAATTTTTATGTTTATACCATTATTTTGAGCACATCCAAAATAATAAAAATCGACATGAAAATAATCTATCATGCCGTCGCAGTCGCTGTAATTGTAAGATTTTACAAAATCATCAACATCTTTTACGATAGCATCTGTCACTTCATTCATAATTTTAAAAAAATTGCCGTGTTCTTCGGTGATACGGTTATATTCGGCTTCAAATTCTGAATCATTCCAACAATCTAAAGACCAGTAGCCGTTGCGGTTTGCTTTTCTAAAAAATTCATTTTTGTCGTCCTCAGTCAGTTCATCGGCTTTCTTGTAAACCTCGATCGGACTTTCTTTTAGTTCCACATGCAATTCCTGACACATGGAAGCGTAAGAAGTGCGGACACTAAACTTATAAGTCGGATATTTTTCTTTTACATATGCCCTAACGATTTGAGCAACTTCTTTGAGACTTCTGCTCCAACTGTGGTTGTCACCTTCCCAGCCAAAGGAAGTATAAAAATAGCTACGTGTACTTTGGGCTGTTTCTGCCTTTTCTTCCTCGTTTAATGTGTTGTCTTTTGCTGCGCGATCTTTCCAAATCTTAAACATTACATCGTATTCTGCGTTAATTTCCTGCATCTTTGCAAGATCACCACCGTTGTCCGGATGATTTGTTTTTAATAGTTCTTTATAAATTTTTTTTAATTCATTGTAGTTTTGTACGTTTTTAAAATATTTGCTCATATTGATATCCTCCGTAATTTTTTCTGTATATAATCACGTTATTTTGCAACGTGGAATTTAGATTTAAAATGCTTCAATCTATGATAAAGCCCTATAAAAGAGCATAAAAAAAGATCGCTTAAAAGCGATCATATTATAAAAAGCTATGTAAAATGTACAAAGCTTTTTTCGATTTATTTTTTAATTTTTTAATATATTAATATTATCATACATATTGAATATTTGCAATATATTCAGGTTGACTTTTTCCATGATTTACCAATGATAAAGTCATTTTTCTAAACATGTGGTTGCTATGTTTTATGTTTTGTGATATACTATGTGCATGGAAGAAAATATCATATATTACCGGACTTCCACATGCAATATTAAATACCATGTGGTTTGGTCTGTAAAACATAGGCGCAAGATTCTCAATAAAGAAGTGGAGATGTATCTCAACGAGCTGGTACATCAAATTGCTAATGAAAAAGGATTTATAATTCAGTTTTTTGAATGTGTGGACTCTGATTACTGTAATTGTTTCATAACTGCCCCTCCAAAATTATCTATAACAATGATTGTCAAATATCTAAAGGGGATTACCGGGCGTAAGCTTTTAGAACAGTTTCCAGAAATACGTGACCGACTTTGGCATTGGGAATTGTGGAACCATTCCTATTACTGCGAGACAATTGGTGCTGTTTCGGAAGAGAACATCAAACAGTACATTGAACATCAGAGTAAATCTTATTAGAAAAAGGTTATCATGCTGTTGTTTCATAAAGATTTCGGGAAACGAGAACGATTTGGAGGATATTATCTATGGAAAAAAGTAAAAAAAATTATATAGAAAAAATAATGGCTACAAAGGCAATGGAAAATATGACTGGAAGAAAAGAAAAATTGTCGGAATTTGAACGAAAAAAAGCTCAAAAGGAGCTTCAGAAATTAAGTGAATCATTAAAATAAATGGAGGTCTTTTATGTTTTCCCGAAAACCGATTTTAATGGAATATGACTTTAAAATTGAAGATATCAAGGATACATATTATTTCTTAAATATCGTGAATTTAGGAAATGAAAAATGTTATAGTTTCAGATGTCCTAATAAAAATTGTGGCAAGCCAGTAAAAATTGGATTTCAAAAATGCCCTTTCTGTACTACACGATTAAAATGGAAATATCCATTTAAAATTAGTAGTTTAAAACCAAACAATACAGATAAATAATTTTATATAACACAAAACGCTGAACTCAGAAGCGCGCACGGTGACGAGAAGTGCCAGCGTGGAATCGAGTCCGCCGGAAATTCCAATCACTGCTGACTTGCAGTGTGTATGCTCTAAACGTTTTTTCAGTCCCATCGACTGGATTGATAAGATCTCTTCGTAGCGCAGTGTACGATCGCGCTCTCCGGACGGCACAAACGGCATCGGATCAATATAGCGTGTCAGCTCTGTCTCTTCCATCTGTAAGGAAAATACATTTTCACGATACGTCGGCTCTGTGACCGTTTCAAATGTCGTCATTCTGCGGCGTTCGGACGCAAGTCGTGACACATCGATCTCCGTGGATATCGTCTGTGCATCAAAAAGCTCTGACTCAGCTAACAGGAGTCCGTTTTCTGCGATCAGGTTATGCCCGGAATAGACTACATCCTGTGTGGATTCTCCGTCCCCTGCACTCGCATAGATATAACCGCAGAGCAGTCTTGCCGACTGTCCGTTTACCAGTTCCCTGCGGTAAGCCGGTTTTCCGGTCGTCTCATCCGACGCGGAAAGATTTACGATCAGCGCTACACCGTGCATGGCATGTCCGATGCTCGGCGGATTCATCGTCCAGAGATCCTCGCAGAGTTCCGCTGCAATCACAAGTTCCGGCAGCTCTAGACAGGTAAAGAACTGCCTGGTTCCCATCGGCACCGTCAGTTCTTCGGTCAGCCTTACATCGACCACCTCTTCCATACCTCTTGTAAAATGGCGCGCTTCATAAAATTCATTATAATTCGGAAGGTAGGTTTTCGGTACGATACCAAGAATTTTTCCATGGTTTAATGCCGCTGCCACGTTGCATAATTTTCCTTTGTATGCAAGTGGAAGTCCGACAAATACGATCGCATCCACGCCCATCGTAAATGCTGCGATATGAAGCAGCTCATGCTTTGCCTCCCGAAGCAGCTTTTCCTGCAAAAACAGATCCCCACAGGTATAACCCGTAATGCATAATTCCGGCAGAACGAGCACTTTTGCTCCCGCCTCTGCTGCCTCTTTGATTGCCAGGCAGATCACTTTTGATATGTTTTTGTTGAGATAAAGCGAAAAAAAGCGGAGAATTTTAAGATTCTCCGCTTTTCCATATTTAAGATAGATTCAAGTGTCAAATACATTTTTATGTTTTTCTAATGTCGAATTTCCATGTATTCTGTCTTTCATGTTGATTACATCTCTTTCAATCTTAGAATCATTTCGTACAAATTTGCTTCAGAAATCACTGCGATTCCAAGTTCAGTTGCTTTTGTTAGTTTGCTGCCGGCATTTTCCCCAGCCAGAACAAAATCTGTTTTTTTCGACACAGATCCGGACACTTTTCCACCGTATTTCTCCACCAGTTCCGCCGCTTCTTTTCTTCCAAGCGTCGGCAGTGTACCTGTAATAACAACTGTTTTCCCACTGATTGGTGAAAAAATCGTCTCAGTCTCTTCCGCTTCCATATTTACACCCAACGACTTCAAACGGGCAATCATATCTTTATTTTTTTCATCATGGAAGAAACGGAAAATGCAGTCTGCACTAACTTCCCCAACGTCGTCCACCTCCATCAGGGCATCCCTGTCAGCATCCTCTAAATCGAGGATTGAGGAAAAACGTTTCATGATCGTCTTTGCGGCAGCCTTTCCAACATTTGGAATACCAAATCCGGTCAGAAGCATGTATGCATCATTTTCTTTCGCCTTTTCAATTGTATCTAAAAGCTTGTCTGTATTTTTTTCTTTCCCGATAATTCCCTGCTCAATCAGCTCTTCCCTGTGATCTTTCAGCTCAAATATATCGGCAATATCCTTAATATACCCCAAATGCACGAGTTCTTCAATATAAACCGTACCAAACCCTTTGATATCCATGGCATCCCTGCCAACAAAGTTAATGATATGGCGCTCTAACTGTGCCGGACAGTTTGGCGATGTACACTTGATATCCGCAGTATCTTTTTCACGTTCTGCCTTTGCACCACAGACCGGGCAGACATCCGGGATGGCAAAATGTTTCCAGCCCTCCGGCCTTTTTTCTTTACGGACCTCTTTCACTTTCGGGATGATCTCTCCGGATTTGTAAACCACGATCGTATCGCCAATGCCGACATCTAAATCATCAATGAAATCCTGATTGTGCAGTGTTGCCCTTGAAACAGACGTTCCACACAGGCGCACCGGCTCAAACACGGCAGTCGGTGTGATCCTTCCGGTCCTTCCAACGGAAAGTTCAATATCAAGCAATTTCGTTTCCTTTTCTTCCGGCGGATATTTGTATGCGATCGCCCATTTCGGGACCTTCGATGTATTTCCGAGCAGTTCCCTGTCCGAATAGCGGTTGATCTTAATGACCGCGCCGTCAATATCATAACCAAGGTTTCCACGGTTTTCTCCGATCGCCGTGATCGCATCCCAGACTTCGTCTGCCGTTTTACATACTTTGTAATCTTCGATGATCGGGATGCCCTGTGCTTTCAAATATTCATAACATTCAGTATGTGTTTGAAACGTTCGCCCAGTAGATTGCTGCAGATTAAAAATAAACATGGATAGTTTTCTTTCTTTTGTAATGGAAGAATCAATCTGACGCAATGTACCTGCAGCACAATTCCTTGGATTGGCAAAAATCTTCTTACCAAGCAGTTCCTGACGTTCATTAACTCTGTCAAAGTCTTCATTTTTCATATAAACCTCTCCACGAATTTCCAGGTATTCCGGTGCATCGGACAGATGTTGTTTTACATCCGAAATAACTTTCGCATTTACAGTCACATCTTCGCCAAATTCAATGCCATCTCCTCTGGTTTCAGCCAATACCAATTTGCCATTGGTGTAACGCAATGTCATGGACAGTCCGTCAATCTTATATTCGACCACAAATTCAGGATCATCAAGCTGCTCTTTCATCTGCTCTACAAAATCAACGACCTCTTCCTTTGAGAAAACATCCTGAAGACTGAGCATCGGCACGTTGTGATGCACTAAGACTCCGGCGGTCCGCTTTGCTGTGCCTCCGACATGCTGTGTCGGAGAATCTTTTGTTATCCAATCAGGATGTTCTTTTTCCATTGCTTTTAGCTGTATCATCAACTGATCATATTCATAATCTGTAATTTCTGGATTATCGTGGTTATAATACAGATCATTGTGATGTAAGATGGTTTTTACAAGTTCTAAATATTTTTCTTTCATTTTTTTAATTTAGACGCTCTAATATTTAGAGCGTTTTTCTCCTTTCCCTTTATGCATATCCTCGTGTTTTTCCATATTCCGAAACAAATGGTTCTTGATCATAACAATTTGCATATTGAAATATAGTTCCCTCCAATGGTTTTTCTGCCATTATATAAAAAATTCCTATTGTAAACCCGTTCTTTTTGGCAATACCTACGCCGTCTGCAAACGTCACAGATTCACCACGTTCTTCTGAAACGTATTTTGTAACAATAAATCCTTTTTTTCAATATATGTACACATATGATCATCAAGTGCAATTTGTTCATCCGCGAATATACGAATGATGTCACCATATATTTCATCCGTAAGATGTATTTTTTCCATAAAATCACCTAGCCTAGTTAAATTTCCTTTCCAAATTATACCTATTGTTGAGTTATCAATCTGATTTAGTATGACACAATTTCATACTAAATTAGATGCTGCGGTTGTGATCCATTCTACTCTGCACTCCCATAAGACAGTGTCAATTTCATCTATAGATCCATGAAGCAAACCTTTTTTTAATTCTTTTCCATGTGCAGCCAGAATACTTTCTAATGTCTCTTTTAAATCAAGATTATAATTCGAGGCTTCCGTAATGTATTCAAATGCGTATACGTTCAGAAGCTGTAGAGCTTCATCTAATTTTTTTGCAAAAGAAAGCTTATATTTGCCAGATGATAATTCTGACAAAGCATTTTGATTTTTGCAAAAATTGTAATTCTTTTTTATTATTTCAAGAACCGGCTGCAGTTTTTCCCTGCTTTCCAGTTCTCCATTTTCTGTGTACTGCATAAATTTTCCTTTCCTATGAAAAGAGAGTGGATTGACGCATTTCATCTCTTTCATATATTTTGCATATTATCTGTGCATTCATCGGAAGAAACGGCTCTCCATGGAATTCTAAACATGAATAAAACTTACCTTCATGCTGTTTCCATAACAACCCGACCTCATCCTTATAAACAGTCCGGTTTTTTTTGTCTCTGCCAATATTACGCAGGAATTTCTCCTTTGGAGATTCCTGTTTCTTCCTTCTTAAAATATTTTCTACCTCCTGCTTGCTCGAATTTTTAAGTTTTTTCACATCATATTGCGGATCTAAATCCAAAATCCGCCTGCAAATCAATTTTTTGTAATCCATAAGGACCTCCTATATGTAATCGCCGAATCAGCGTTATTTAGATTAAAAATCTATGTGAAAGCCACAAAAGGGCATAAAAAAAGAATCAGCAACTGATCCTATAATAAAAAGCCCATACACAATGAGTGTATAGGCTTAATGACTTTTTTATTTAGATTTTTAATACATGTATTATAACATGTATTGTATTATTATTCAACATGAAAATTTTTACTGTTTACCAAACTATTTCATGTCGCAATAAATCATCGTTTCATTAGATTTTATATTCTAAATCTACTTTATTTCCATCAAATGCATTCCACCGTATATCAATATGCTTTAAATCTAAGCACTTAGCAATTGTTATAGTAGCTGGAATATTATCGTTTCGCTTATTCACTATTGATATACTAACTCCACAATACATATATCTATACTCATTTAAGTTTATCTCTGGCTCGCCAGTTCTTTTATTCATATCATTAATAGATTCAAGAGATTTTAAATCGTAATCCCATTTTGTCTCAATAGATATATTTGTTTCTTTTATAAGCTCATTAAAATCTGAAACACTGATTGTAGCCAATCTTGTATGTTCTTTATCATATTTTTTAAATTCATTGATCACTTTATCTACCTCCGTTCTTACCAATAAATCCTCATTTCATAGGTATATACATAGGTGGTTCACCAACTGATTCTTCTGCCTCAAAAAACGTTATTCCGTCTCTAATAATAGGTGCAGTTTCCAATGATAAAATTTCTTTTACAAAATCATTTTCCGTACAATTCCACATATCAATAAGCTCACTACCGTATGCTCCAAGTGGATCAACTTGATAACCAATACTTCCGTTATCACACAGAAATATATAAATATCTCCCCAGTTAATACGAATCCAATCAGCATCAGTTCCACCAACTAAAGGACTTTCTATTTCTGCAAACTGTTTTGCGTATTCCTGTATTTCTTGTGACTTATTGTGTTCAATAATATCATTTGCTATTGCATTGCAATAACGAAATTGTTTTACTAAATTTTCTTTTAACATAAACATTCCTCCATTCTAAAGTCCATAGGAAACTCTTGTTTACTTGCCTAGTTTCTTTCATATTTATAGTAACTTCCGAACCAGACCAACTCTGGATTCATAATCGTACCAACATTTTCTTTAACCTGACCACTATCTTCAAATCCTTTTTCAGTCATTTGCTTTGCATGTTCACTTCGTTCCTCTCTTGAGTCATAATGGTACTGTTCTATCACTTCTGTATAAGAAGTATGAACTCCATTTTCATATGAATGTTTCTTGATAATACTTTCTTTTACAATCTGCATATTTCATCACTCCTTTGCTTCTTCCACGTCATAAGTACAATCAATTCCGTTGCTGTCAAGTCCTGCACTAACTGCTCTTTCAATGTCTTCTACTGATGAACTGTCATATACTTCAATAGTTACTGTAATTGTTTTCATATACCATCACTCCTTAATCTACCTGAATAATTAATCTAATTTGTTTTCCACCAACGCAATCAATGATGATTCCGTTGTTTGCTGTTACTAAATTGTCTTTAAATACTCTAACTCTCTCAATATCAGGAGCGTCACCCGTTTCCATTTTACTCGTCAAGAAATTAAATAACTCTTCCTCAACAGATTCCTTTGTGATTTCTTTTACAATCTCAAAACCACTGTGACAGAATCCTGTTTCATCAGACAGCCAATCAGAAATTTCTTCCATTGTATACTCTCTGTCTGCACTATAATATTCTGCCAATTCATCAGGAATAATCATCTCCGTTGGCAAACTCTGTAATACTTCCTTGTCTCCGTCTGTGTCCCATTTAATATTTATTGCCTTTAACATATAAATCATTAATTTCACCTACTCTTTCCCTAACATCATTTTATCATTATCATACAATTTACTAAAATCTATACATAAATTAATTACCAATTCTAAAAACTTTTTTATCGAGGTTAAAATTGAACTATCTAATAAATAATCACCATATTTATCTATTTTATTTGCATTAAAAGAATAATCAATGTGAGCATATATTTTATCTCTTGCAGTTTTTATATATTTTTTTAATAAATAATCTAGTGCATTATTGTCTCCTGATTTAATTTTTCTTATTAAATCTTCATCTTTTATATTGCTGTAATTTTCTGTGTATTTGTTTATATAATTGTTGTTCATTATATCTTAGCCTCCGGAAGATTTTTTCGTTTACTTTGGATTTATTATAATCATCTTAATTCAATAATGTCAAGGTTTTTGCGGTATTTTTTACACTTTATTGTAAAATAATTCAAAAAAAAGTTATAGATAAAAATCTATAACTTTTTTTAGTTACATAATATACCAATTTCCATTATACTGAATAACATACATATCTTCTTGTTCTGTATTATTATTATCTGTGCTGTTATCTGTATTAGTTTCTGCAGTGTTATCAGCATTATTTTCATTAACAACTTCATCATTATTTGGTAAATGATTAATATCTGAGCCATAATCTA
>OIYP01000320.1_pt1 | contig 32694 bp, 18 predicted proteins | sample 1588261 | NCBI WGS metagenome assembly OIYP01 (sample SAMN03283293) | human gut metagenome | biome: human-associated habitat; material: feces | host: Homo sapiens | place: Peru | collected 2012
TATTATACCATTCGAGTGCTTTTTGTGCAACTTTTTGTTTTCAGACACGCTCTAGTATCAACACATAAATATGCAATAGTCTTTTTATTTTTTAAAACTACACATTCACGAAATCTATCTGCCTTTTTTTCATCAGAATTATCATTCACCAAACGAAACGTATAAGCTTTTTTATCTTCAATGTCATTAATATATGTATCTAAGAATTTATTCTTAAAATAATTTTCAATATTTTCTTTTGAATCAAGTATTTTTTTTATTGCATGAGCTTTATCGTAGTCATTAATTTCGTCACAAATCAATTGGCTCATAACATTTTCCTCCACCATTTTATCAATCACATAAATCATCTGATTGCATATTGATTTTATAATTCCATCATTTAATTCTTTTATTGAACTTTTCAGCCATCCCCGTATTTCATTTTTAAATGAAATACACTTATATTGATTTTCTGTGAGTGTGTTAACGCTTTTTGCAGACGGAACATTTTTTGTAGGTGTCAGATAATATATTTTACCATTTTCATTTCCTTTGAAATAAAAATTATAGTAATCATAAATCTGATTATTCTGATCACGTGCCCATATCTTGACCTCAATTGGGTAAATGGTTTGATTTGCATAAATTACAATATCTACACGGCGTTTATCATCTATACCCTCTTCAAGAACGACCTGTGTTTTATTAATATCACATTTGATTGTATCGCCTAAAACATTTTCAATAAAGTTCTTTAAAAACAAATCACCACAGCCATGTTTACCGTTAGGATCAAGCAACTCTCCCAAGAATCTGCACATCAGAACTTCTTTACTTTCAATACCAAGAACTTTAAAAATATTAAAATCAGAAGTATCCGGCGTTGTGTTACCTTTAATTTTATCACTAAGCTTATTGAAAAAATCCGATTTAAACAATTCTTCCATTTCGTTCTTTCCTTATTTCATTATATGAAAACTCAACCCATTAAGCAGATCATCATGTTCTTTATCTGCAAAATCAACCGCAATATAACATCTGAATTTACACTGTAAATCTCAATTTCTTTTATTCTCTTCAATGCGTTATGTAATAATGGTTCAAAAAATCTCGGCAATTGTATATAATAAAGGAATAAATTCTAATAATTATTATATAATTCTCTTTATCAATTGTCAAGCACACTGCTCAATATCAGCGTCAACGTGTCCGTTTTTTTGTACACATATACCAACTCACACACAAAACAGACACCTCATCAATAAAGTTCCTGTTCTTTTCATACTAATAAAGCAAAAGCTCACAGCCGTTGAAACAGGCTATGAGCTTTTGCTTGTTTTTTTAATTTAATGATGATCTGTATTATGACCGTGCAAGTCCGTCCACCTGAAGAACAACGCCCGTGATGTATGAAGCCTCGTCCGATGCGAGGAAAACAAAAGCATTCGCGATGTCCTCGGGCTGTCCGAGACGTCTGAGCGGTATCTGCGCAACGAGCGGCTCTATCACCGACTTCGGAACGGATTTCATCATATCCGTTTCTGTAATGCCGGGAGCAACTGCGTTTACCCTTATTCCGCACGGTCCGAGTTCCCTTGCGAGCGAGAGCGTAAAGCCGTTCACCGCAAATTTCGATGTCGGATATGCGATGCCCGACGGCTGACCGTAAACACTTACCATAGATGAGGTGTTGAGGATAACGCCCGAACCCTGCTTCGTCATAATATCAGCAGCCGCTTTCGAGCAGTTGAATACAGCTTTCAGATTGAGATCCATTACCCTGTCGAAATTTTCTTCGGTATAATCGGAGAATTTCATCATATCGGCAACGCCTGCATTGTTGACGAGGATATCTATCCTGCCGTATTTTTCGGCAATGCCGTTCATTGTTTCTTTTACCTCCGCAAAGTTGGCGAGGTTCGGGAAAATACCTTCGACCTTTGCATCGGGACATTCTGCCTTTATGTCGGAAACCGCCTTATCGGCTGTTTCTTTTTTGCTTGCGCAAAGAATGACCGAAGCGCCTTCTTTCAAAAAAGCTTTGACAACAGCAAAACCGATGCCTCTGCTTCCGCCCGTAACAACAGCGACTTTTCCGTTTAATCTCATAATGGTTTCCGCCTTTCTGTAATAATTTCATAAAAAAATAAATTTCTATACATTTATTATACGATGTTTTGTTCAATAAGTCAATAGTTTTTATTAAAAAACACAATATCATAAAAAAACGGGCAGCCTATGACAGACTGCCCGTTTTTTATTTTTTAAGCTGTTTTTTCAGCTTTTTGCTTTGAGAAGCTTAGATGTCTTACGAATCGTTGTCAGTCATCCATACCGGTAATTTCGGGAGCTGCGTAAGTAACAGATGTTATAACGCCAGCTGTTCCACAGATGTAAAAGCCGTTTTCCTTGATGAAAGCTACATCTTCATCGGAGAGTTCCCAAGTATAGGTATTGCTTCCCGATGTAGGCTCTACAGTTTTAATAGCTTCGCCTTCTGCTGACTTTTTGAACTCGATTGAATTTTCTACAGCATCCTGAAGAGTTACTGTAATAGTACCCTTTGCAGCGACATCTCTTTTTGCTTCTATTTTCAAAACATGCAATGCGAGGTCAACCGAACCGGAGTAGTCAAGAGTACCGAACGTTTCGCCCTTTTCTTCGCCGGTTACGGGATCAGCGTATTTAACAGCGGTTACAACGCCTGCATCACCTGTAACAGTAAAGCCGTTAGCTGTGATCTTTTCAGCCTGGTCAGCTGTAAGAGTGAACATTACATAAGAAGCTCCTGCATAGGGAATAAGTTTTGTAAGCTCATTGCCGTCTGCATCGTTAAGAACGATCGCGCTTGTAACGTTATCCTTAAGAGTAACTGTGATAACACCTTTTGCAGCAACGTTTGTCTTTGCGATCTTCAGAACGTTTGCGGAAAGGTCAACGCCTGTTTCGTTTGTATAACCATTATCACCGATCTCACCGTTAACGACAGTCTTCTCTGCCGGCTCGGGTTCTGTTGGCTCCGGATTTACGATCGGCTCGCCGTTAACTGAACCGTTAACAACCTTTGCGTCGTCAACAACCGTTACGGTGTAAAGAGCCTTCTTTGTTTTCTTGTCCGTTGCGGACTTGAACTTAAGAAGATCCTTTGCTGTGCCTTCCTTCTTCTGGAGTGTTACCTTGCCGCCGATAACGAGGTTACCTGTGAGGGTAATGTCGCTGTTGACCTTAAGTGTAACAGCCTTATCGGAAGTGATAGTGAGTGTTTCATACTTGCCCTTTGTCGGGAGTGCAAGTTTGCCACTTACAGGCTGAACGTCTGTTACATCGATCTCGATCTCTGTCTTTGCATCGCCGAGCTTTGCAACTGCCTTTACAGCATTCTCATATGTGTCGAATAAGTATGTTGTTTCTCCGTCTAAAGTCAATGCAGCTGCCTTTGCATTTGCCTTTGCAACAGCCATAAGCTTGTTGCCCTTTGGAACTGCAACATAAGTTTTGCCGTCGCCGATAGTTACAGATTCTGCACGATAGTTGCCTGTGAGAACAGCGATCTGCTTATCTGCGATCTCGCCGTCAACGTTAAGTACAATATTGCCCTTGCCGAGGATATTACCGATCTTGACCTTGCTTGCGTTCTTAACATTGTAGTTGAGCGAATCGCCGCCTTCTGCAATGATGATTGCAGCTGCGAATGATGCATTGTCAGCGAGAGTTGTCTTCGGTGCTCTGAAGTAACCAACATTAACCTTGCCGCTTACTGTGATATCACCGTCGGCAAAAAATCCACCCTTGCTGCCATCGATATTTACGAACCGGCTTACCTTCTTTTCAGCGTCGTATGCAACATGTGCATCCTTGTCGATCACGAATGCGTAGCTGCCAAGCTTAACTGTCATTGCCTTCTTGTCAGCCTTATTGAGAGTTACGTTTTCGTTGAGATTAAGGTTACCTGTGAGGGTAAGATCCTTTGCTGTTGTGATCTCTGCAGCCTTATCTGCTGTAAGTTCGATTCCATAGTAGGTATTAGCCTTAGGAAGAACGAGAACATCACCGGTCTTTACAGCAACTTCATAGCAAGCCTTCTTGTCCTTGATCCTTGAAATGTCGTTCATTGCGCTTGCAACGGAGTCATAAGCTCTTACCTTGTCGATATTTTTGTTTTCAAAGTCTTCGTTATTCTTGTAAGCGTTAACTTCAACAACGTTTTCAGCCTTTACAGCCTTGAGGGTATTGCCGGAACGAACTACCTTGAGTTCACCGTCTACAACAACAGCATCCTTGGTGTAGTCGCCTGTGATAGATGCAAGAACTGCATTTTCCGCAACTGCTGCACCGTCAAGCTTAAGACTGCTTGCATTGTCGCCTGTGATATTGACGAACTTAACGTTCTTTGCATTCGTGTAGGAGAATGTGCAGTCTCTGTTTGCTTCGATGCTGCCTGTGAATGCAGCCCTATCTCCGTCGAGAGTTACCTTGCTGTTTTGGAGAACAAGTGTTGTGCCGTTTACCTTGCCGCTTACAACAATGTCAATACCTGTAGTGAACTTACCTGTGCCGCTGATGTTAGCAACCGCACTGTATTCGCCACTGCCCTCTGCAGCATCAGCTGTCTTATTCAGGTAGCAGCCGTCAGCATAAAGCTCATACTTGCCGACATTTACGTTCAATGCAGCAGTTGACTTGCCGTCCTTTGTAACCTTTTCGATGTCAACATTATCAAGGACGAGGTTACCTGTAAGTGCGAGATCGCCGGTTACCTTAACAGTAACAGCATCAGCAGCTTTGTAAGTAAGTGTCTTGTACTTGCCTGCTGTTGGGAGCGGAAGCTTAGCAACTGCATCCTTGAATGTCTTGTCTGTGATAGTGATCTCAACGACATCGGTGGACTTACCTGTTGCGGAAATGTCCTTGATAGCCTCGTCAACAGTCTTGTAACGAGCTGTCTTGCCGTTGATCTTTACATTAACGTAATCTGCAGCAGCAGTCTTGGACTTCGCAATGAGGTTCTTGCCGCTCTTGAGGATATAGTAAGAATCTTCTGTGTCAAGGTTATCGTTGGAAGGAACGAATTCATCAGCATAAGTACCTGCGATAGTACCGAGAACAATGTCTTCGGTGATATGAGCAGTCTTTCCTGATGTGTAATCAACGAGAACGAACTTGAGGCTCTTAGATGCGGCTGTTACACCGTTCTTGCCAATAACGAGTGCGTTCTTGCCCTTTGGCTGTGTGTAAACTGCGAGTGTTGCAGTATCCTTTTCAGCTTCGATAGACATTGCATTTACAATGCCCTTAACTGTGAGGCTTGCATTGTCGCCGTTGAGGTTGAGAGCGGTCTTTGCAGTGAGGTTGCCGTTAACTGTTACGGAGCTTGCAGCAACATCCTTGCCTTCCCATGACTTTTCCTCACCGTTGATAGCGCCAGCGCCCGGAACTATGCTGGTAGTCTTTGTAACGTTGACTGTTGCAGCAGTTACTGTACCAACTGTTACTCTGTCGAGGTTTACAACGCCGCTTGAAGTGATGGTCTTGATGCTCTTTTCAGTTGTTACGCTGTTAAGAGTAAGCTCATTCTTGCCTGTGGAGATGCTGAAATCATAGGAAGTGGAGACGCCCTTGACTGTCTTTACGGAATCAAGCTTAACATTCTCGAATGTTGTCTTGCCTGTAAGTGTGAGGTTGCCTGTGAACTTGACAGTCTGTGCAGCAGCGTCGCTCTTGATAACGAGTTCGCCGAATGTACCTGCTGCAGGCATCTTAAGTGCGCCCTTAGCATCGAGTTCCTTGGAAAGTGTGATATTATATACCGCAGTTTTAGCAAAGTTCTTGTCAGCCTTTGCAACAGCAGCGATCGTGCTTGTGATATCGCTCCACTGTGCATATTCAACGCCGTTCATTGTAGCAACGGTATCCATTACCTTAATGTCGGACTTATCTCTGCCGAGTGTTGTGCCTTCAGGGAGAGATTCGGATGCGTCAACAGCAGCGAGGTTAACATTCTTGGAAACGAGAACAACATCGTCCTTAGCGAACCTGCTGACTGTTTCAACAGCTGGCTCCTGTCCCTCTCCTGCGGAAGCAGCAGTCTTCTTGTAGCTGATGCCAACTTCGAGCTTGACATTGCCTGTGATATTGCCTGTTACAGCGACCGGCTTGTATTCGGCATCGGTATAAACGAGCTTGCTTGCAACGCTGCCGCTTGTTATAATGTTTGTAACTGTAACTGCAGCATTCTTGCCGATCTCAACTACAGAACCGTTTTCGACAGCAAGTTCCTTTACCTTAACGGTGTTGTTGAATGTAACAGCTCCGTTCTTAACATGAACAGTACCAAAGCCTGTTATTGCAGAATTGAACTCATTAACTGACTGAACTGTTTCGAGAACAGACTTTGCACCACCCTTGATAGTTGATGCCTGTGCCTCGATTTCAAGTCCGCCTGCAACTGTAAGATTCTTGCTTGCATTGAGTGTGAATGTCTTTGCAAGTGTCTTGCCGTCCTTATCAAGAGCCTTGATCTTAACATTTTCAAGTTTAGTATTGGTCGGAAGTGTTACGGAAGCTGACTTTGTTGTGATAGTATTTCCGGTGCAGGCAACAGTAACGCTCTTTGCCTTTGCAGCTGTAGGCATTGTGAGCTTGTCAACAGCAACGTCCTTTTTAACTTCAACTGTGTAATCAACGTTCTTGTCGGTCATTGTCTTGAGAACTTCGTCCCATGTCTCGCAAACAACGGACTTACTTTCTGCACCGTCCATATATGAAACTTCAAAGTTTTCGGAAGTTACCTTTTCGGGAGCGAGTGTGAATGTGACCTTGTCAAGACCTTCTGTTGCAAGACCTGTCTCGTAAGTATATGTTACATTACCTGCAACGTCTGTGAGAACGCCCTCTGTGAGTGTTGCGCCCTTGATGTCGCCCATCTTATCAACAACAAGTCCTTCAGCAGCGAGATCCTTAAGATCATACTTGCCGTCAACGACTGTGCCGATATTTCTCTTGTTGTTGTCAGCCTTGAACTTATCAGCTGTGAGAGCTGTAAGACCTGTGAGGTCGAGAGTGATAAGGCTGTTGCCCGAAACATCGAGATTTTCAAGAAGTGTGTTAGCGGAAACGTCGATCTTTGTAAGACCGCAGTTTGCAGCATCGAGAGTCTTGAGCTTTGTGTTAGCCTTAACGTCGAGTTCCTTTACCTTTACATTTGCAAGTGCAAGTGTTTCAAGCTCTGTATTAGCCTTAACATCAAGAGCTGTGAGCTTTGTATCGGAAACATTGAGTACCTTAAGACCTGTGTACTTGGAAACATCAACTGCTGTGATAGCTGTGTTCTGGAGAAGAAGTGTTTCGATAGCAGCTGTTTCAGGGAGCTTAAGATCAGCAAGGTTTGTGCAGCCGCTTACATCAACGGATGTCAAAGCTGTGTTCTGTGAAAGATCAAGAACCTTGAAGTTCTTCTGTGTGTTTGTAAGTGTGAAGGACTTAAGAGCTGTGAGCTTTTCAATGCCCTTGAAGTTTACAACCTTTGCAAGGTTTGCAACTTCGTCCTTGTAAGCATCGCCGGGCTTTCCATTGCCAAGGTCTGTGATCTTTGCGATATCTTCCTCGGTGAGTACAGGAACTTTCTTAACAGTTTCAGAGCTGTATGCTGTCAATACCTTACGGAAGTTAGCATCAGGGAAGTTTGCTGCATTGATGGCGATCTTTGTTGTATCCTCATCAGCAGCAGACTTAACGAGGAATGAAACGTCGCCGAACCAAGGATACTGGGTATCATTCCAAGTTCCTTCCGGAGAAAGTTCAATAGTTATGCCGAAAGGTTCAACAGTGGACTTGGAAACAGCTGTAAATGTAAATGTTGTAACTGTTCCCTCGGTTGCGGAAGTAACATTAAGACCTGTTTTAGCCTTGTTGCTGTTATCGATCTTGCCGGTGTTTACAACTTCGGGATAAATATAATCTTCCCAGGCACCCGGGTCGTTAGGAGCGTGGATCTTGTACTTGATACGATATTTAGCATTTTTCGGTGTATTCTTGCTGTCGTATTTGATAGTAAAGGAATCGCCGACCTTCATTTCTTCATTCTTAAGAGTGGAGAAAGTGAAGTTTTCTGCTCCGATAGATGCCTCATTTGGATCGTATGTGTAAATCGTTTCGTCGTCAGCGTTAACAAATTCGATCTTAACGAGTTCACCGTTAATTACATCGGGATCGGAGGTCTTGACACCGATCTGATACCATTGGTCTTTGTCTGTGATCGGGAAATCAACAGTTGCGGTCATTTCGCCGGTTGCTGTGATTTTATTCTCTGTATCTGCGGCATCTGTACCGTAATCTACCTGTTTCCATCCGCCGCCATTTTCTTCAGCAGAATTTGTATAGAACGACAATACGCCCTTGCCATCGGTAAGAGTTGTAACGTTTACTGTGATCTTAGCCTTTGTAGCAGCTGAAACCTTGGAAATAGGAGCCTTGGTGTTGTCAATTTCCTTGATAGTCTGTGACTTGTCTACAGGCGGATCGGGGTTTTCTTCCTTAGCCTTATAAGCAACGCCTGTTACAACGCCTGCGTCAGCTTCAATGATAAAGCCCTCTGCAGCCTTTGCAGCCTGATCTGCTGTAAGTGTGAATACAACTTCTGTTGCATTTTCAGCAGGAGCAGCCTTAACGATAACTTCATTGCCCTCAGCAACTGACTTAAGTGCGATCTCGTTTGTAACGTTAGCCTTAAGTGTTACTGTGATCTTGCCGTCTGCAGCCATTTCGGATGCGTTGATCTTGATCTTTTTGTCAGCAAGATTAATACCGTCTGTATCTGTAAAGCCAATATCCTTTGTTACAGTAGTCTTTTCGGTAGGCTCGGGGTTAACCTGCTTTGCAGCATAAGCAACGGAAGTAACTGTACCCTTTGTACCTGCAACGATAAAGCCGTTAGCGGCAACCTTTGCAGCCTGCTCTTCTGTAAGTGTGAATACTACGGAAGTTGCATCATCTGCAACTGTCTTTGTATCGAGCTGTACGCCCTCTGCGTCCTTAAGAACAACAGCAGCACCGTCAGTGTCCTTAACGCCTACTGTGATAGTGCCGTCAGCTGCAGCGCCTTCAACAGCACCGAACTTGATATAGTTCTTGGAAAGGTCTGTTTCTGTGCTGAACGGAAGTGTTCCCGGAACCTCTGTAGGTTCAACAGGATCAGGAGTTACCTTTACAGCTGTGAGTTCAGACCAAGTAGCTGTGATGTTTTCGTACTTGTCCTTGAATGCCTCAAGAGTTCCAAGAGTAAGCTTGTCTGTGGAAACGGTTGTCTTTGCAGTATCTTCAACAAGTGTTTCCCAAGTCTGTGTTTCTGATGCATAGGTTTCAGACCAAACAACACTTTCAGAACCTTCAAAGAGGGTTATTGTCTGACCCGGTGTTGTTTCGCCCTTAACTCTATAGCCAACCTGGCAGAGCTTAATACCCGAACCTGTGATAGTAAGACCGTTTGTCAGTACAGCAACAGCCTGCTCTGCATTAAGTGTATAGCTTTCTGCAGGTGCAGTATTTTCTGTAATAACAACGTCGCCCGCCTTAATGGTGATCGTACCATCGTTTTCACCGGTCTTCATCGTTCCAACAGTAAGGGCGCTGCCGTCAACGAGATCAACTTTATCGAACTTTTTAGCTTCAACTGTTACTGTAGCAGGAGTTTTTGTATCCTCGATTGCACCGCTCTTATTAAGATCGGTTTCTTCTGTATGTGTAAGCTGGATTTTGGAGATAGTATAACCGTTGCCGCTTACCTTGAAGCCGTTAGTAACCATATCTTCTGTGAGTGTAAAAGTATATGGACTGCTTGTTACTGCAGTATCTGCAATTGTAAGGCTCTTTTCGCCGCCATCTTCAGGGAAATTAGCTGTTTCAGCATATGTAACAGTAACCTTATCACCGACAACACCGCCTGTTGCGGCAACCGTCTGTTCGCTGCCATCTGTTGTGAGATCAGCGGTTCCAATGGTGAGTTCAGATTCAGTCGTTGTTGTTACCTTAACGCTATTAACCGTCACGCCGTTACCGGAAACAGTGAACTTGCTTGCGGAATCAGCTGTAAGAACGAAAGTGAACTTTCCTTCTTCCGATACTGTGTTAGTGATAACTGCACCCGTGGAGTCAACTACCTTGATATCAGTAGCTGCCTTGGTGTAAGTGATAGTAACTGTATCACCAACAGCACCTGCACTCTCAACATCGAGCTTGCCTGCAACAGTTGTACCGTCGAGGTCAAGACCACCAGCTTCAGCAAAAACTGTGCCGGTCTTGTCAATAGATTTTGTGTCCTTTTCCTTTGCAGTAACGGTAAGACCGTTTGCTGTGAATGTGTACTTGTCGCCGTCTGCAAGATCAGCACTTGTGATAGCACCGCTGAAAGAAAGACCGAAGCCATCTACAGAAGTGATATCGGCAGCATTTACTGTTGCTGTCTTTGCGCTTGCTGCAGCTGTAACGCTTTTCGTTGTGCCGCCTGCCTTGTAGTTCAAAGCAAACTGAACGTTAGCGCTGTCAACAGCTGTGGTTGCAGCGAATGCGCCCATAGGAATGACCGCAGCGACCTGTGTCACAGCGATAGCAGCAGCGGAAATTCCTGCCACTGTCTTTTTAAATTCCATGATTATCATCCTTTCATGATAAATTATTCTTTGCAAAGACCCCTCTTTGCACTTGAATATAGCAAAATGCCCGTATATTTTTTCACTGTTCGGATAAAATTCAAGTTTTTTCCACAAAAATTTCCGCAGAATGAGAAAACATCTGACACTTTTACACTAAGATTATAACACGAACGATAATTACTTTCAATTCACATTTGCGATAAAAGTTGCCAATTTTTTTTGTCGATTTTGTTTAACTTTCAACAAGTTCGTTTGTTAATATTATATAATAGCAACTTTTTACCTCTAATTATGTGAATTTTCGCCGAATGGGCTCAAATACGCTGTATTGGTGTATAAAATGCTCTTTTTTCTTCAATGACATCGGTTGTCTACCCGACTTTTTGACTCGGATCAATGATCCATTTATTTATTATACAGCCTATTTGTTAAGAATCAATGTTTGTTATCAGAAAAATATTACTATCATTTTTGATAACATAATAATTGCACCGAACCTTTATTTTAAAAGTTCGGTGCGATATTCACATTGTCATCATCACATTGATATCAGCCCGAAAGCATTTGCGACCGAGCTTATGAGGATAATAGCCGCAAAAACGGGGCAAAGATATTTTATCATAAAATTAAATATCCGCCTGCGCTTGAAAGTTCCGTTCTCTGCGGTCATTTCTTCTTCGATCTTCTCTACGCCGAGGACCTTTGAAACAAGCAGACAGGTTGCGATCGCTGCTATCGGCATCATTACCGAATTCGTGAGGAAATCAAAAAAGTCAAGTATCTGCATACCAAGTATCTCGACCGAGGCAAGAGAGCCATAGCCGAGGCAGGAAAGCGTTCCGAGCAGTACCATTATAATAGTAATAACGACAGCAGATTTTTTCCGTCCCCAGCCGAGCTCGTCCTGAAACGTTGAAACGGCACTCTCGGTCAGTGCGATAGAACTTGTCACGGCTGCGCACAGCACAAGGAAGAAAAAGAGTATTCCGACGAACGAACCCATTTTTATGCTTGCAAAGACCTTCGGTATCGTGATGAACATAAGCGACGGACCTGCTCCGAGCGCACCCGCATCACCGCCCGAAAATGCAAATACCGCAGGAATTATCATAAGTCCTGCCATTATTGCAATGCCCGTGTCAAACAGCTCGACATTCTCAGTTGATTTTTCGATCGATACGTCTTTTTTCATATATGAACCGAACGTTATAAGTATTCCCATTGCGATCGAAAGGGAATAAAACATCTGACCCATAGCGGAAACTACCGACATCCATGAAAAATTGTCGAAATTCGGAACAAGGAAATATTTTACACCTGAGATTGCTCCGGGACGGGTCATCGAATATACGGCAATAAACACGGAAAGCACAACAAGTATCGGCATCATAAATTTTGATACACGTTCAACCCCGTTGCGCACTCCGCCGAAAATGACCCCGACTGTCATAGCCGTGAACAGCAGGAAGCATATCTCGGTCGAGATTCCGTTTGAGATAAAGCTCCCGAAATAACCGTCCGCCGACAGCGTTTTGCCGTGTCCCATTATATATTCGGCAAGATATTTTATGACCCAGCCTCCGATAACGGAATAGTAAGGCACGATAAGTATCGGGATCACCGCATTTATCCAGCCGCCGAGCGAGAGCCATTTGGATTTTCCGCAGGACTTGTATGCGCCGACCGGACTTTTCTGCGTCATTCTTCCGAGAGCGGTCTCGGCGGTTATCATCGTGTAGCCGAAGGTCAGTGCCAGCAATATATAGATAAGCAGAAAAATTCCGCCGCCGTATTTCGCCGCAAGGTAAGGAAACCTCCATATATTTCCAAGTCCAACAGATGCACCCGCTGCGGAAAGAACAAATCCGAGCTTTCCCGAAAAGGTGCTGCGTTTTTTATGATGCTCCATTTTATATTCTCCGTTCGTGATATGATGATACCGAACACTGATAAATGTATAGATATCGGTATAATACTAAACACCAATAAAATACAGGAAAAAATCTGCGCCTAAATCCTATATATGCGAGATTGTCGGCTTGATTTTTTCCAAATTTTAAATGGTGTTTAGTATAAAAACACCTGTCTATTATATCACGAAAAGTTCTGTTTGTACAGCGTTTCTATATTTTTTTGTTATATGGTACATAAAATTTGGTTATGTGTACAAAAAAAGAGCAGCGCACACTGCCGTTTTGACAGTGTGCGCTGCTGTGAGTTTAGATTTTATTGACCGTCGGGGTTCCGGATATCGGTCATATTCTTTCCGATAACGAGTTTGCCGTTTATGATATTGGCATCGTCCTTGACCGTTACCGTAAAATTGTCCTTTGCGTTTGTCGTGAACTTAAGAATGTCCTTTGCGCCGCCATTGTTCTTTTGGAGAGTTATCTTTCCCGAAACAACGAGATTTCCCGTGAGAGCAACATCGCTCTTGAGCTTGATAACAACGTCCTCTGAGGAAGAAAGCTCAAGGGTCTTGTACTTGCCCTTTGTCGGAAGAGTGAGCTTGCCGTTTGCAGGCTGAACATCAGTCACATTGATAATAAATTCCGCATCTGCGCTGCCGAGCTTTGCAATTGCCTTTACAGCATTCTCATATGTGTCGAACATATATGTTGTTTTCTTATTATCAATGCTGACAGTCATTTTAACTGTTTTTGCATCGGCTTTTGCAACAGCCATAAGCTTATTTCCCGAAGGAACAACCGTGTAGGTATCACCGTCACCGATCTGTATGAAATATTCAATATAGCTGCCCGTGAATGATGCGATCTGGGTGTTTGGCTTTTCAAGACCGGAAACATTTACAGTGAGTGTTTCGCCATAGAAACCACCGAACTTAACGTTCTTTGCGATCTTTACGGGGTAATTCAGCTCATCGCCATCATAAGCCTCTATCAATGCAGCCGAGAACGAAGATCCTTCGCCGAGTGTTGTCTTGAGTGCGGAGAATTTTCCGACATTTACTTTTCCGCTTACTGTAATATTTTCACTTGCCATAAAAATGCCCTTGCCGCTGATATTTACAAAGCGGCTCACCTTGTTTTCGGCATCATAAGCAATGTGCGCATTTTCTTCAATCGAAAGTCCGTAATTGTTGAGGTTGACGCTCATTGCCTTGCCGTCAGCCTTGTTGACGGTTATATTTTCGCCAACAGAGAGATTGCCCGTGAGGGTGAGATCCTTGGCTGTTGTGATAACGGCTGCGGTGTCGGATTCGAGATAAATTGAATCATACGTTTTAGCCTTTGGAAGAACAAGGACGTCATTTTCCTTTACAGGAACTTTGTAGTTCATATCTTTGTTCTTGATCCTCGAAATGTCATTCATTGCGCTTGCAACCGAGTCATAAATTCTTGTTGCTGCAAGTTTTCCGTTGGAATAGTATGCTCCAACCGACACAACATTTTCTTCCTTGACAGCCTTAAGGTTATTGCCCGAACGGACTATTTTGAGTTCGCTGTCATTGACGATAACATTACTGCCGACAAAGTCGCCCGTAATGGCTGCAATTATGTCATTTTCATTGACGGCTATTGCATTTTCACCGTCTTTGATAACAAGCTTGATAGTGCTGCTGCTGATATCCTTGAACTTAACATTCTTGGAAATGGACTTATCGTAAGTGAGCGTTAGAGCCGATCCGTGGATAATTCCTGCGAATGCTGCATTTTTACCGTCGAGCGTTATGTCAATTCCTTTACCCCAAACGTCCGTACCGTTTACTTTTCCTGTAATAACGGTATCATTGTTTATGTTGAATAGCCCCGGACCGCTTATGTTGACAATGCGGTTTGCGCCTGTTTCCGGATCGGCGGAACACTTTCCGTAAAGGTATAAAATATATTTTCCGACATTTATGCTGACAGGAACGACCTCTGTTGTCATATTATCGCCCTTGCCGGTCACCTTTACCTTGTTAATGGAGATCTTATCTTCGACAAGAAGATGACCCGTGAGTGCAATGTCACCCGTAATGTTGATAGTTACATCGGAGTCAGCCTTGAGTATGAGCATAGCGTACTTTCCTGCCGACGGGAGAGGGAGCTTTGCGATCGGCTTGCTGAACATATCCTGTGTGAGCATGATAGTGACTGTATCGTCCTTGCTGCCCGTTGCGTTGATATCCTTGATAGCATCATCAAGGCTCTTGTAGTAGGCTTTCTTTCCGTTCACTAAAACGGTAACAAGACCTTCTGTTGCCTTGGGCTTTGCGATAAGGTTCTTGCCGTCCTTGATGATATAGTAGCTGTCTGCCTCTGTGAGATTGTCATTCGAGGGGACGAGCTGATCTGCGTATGGACCTGCGATAGTACCGAGGATAAGATTCTCGGTGATCTCTGCCGTTTTCTCCGTTTCGGGGTCAACAAGAACGAATTTGATCTTTCCGGATTTGTTGTCGAAACCGTTCTTGCCGATAACGAGAGCGTTTTTGCCCTTAGCCTGCTGCTTGACAACGAGTACAGTATCATCCAATGCGAATATTTCGCCTGCGTTGATGATACCGCCGACTGAAAGAGAGCTGTTGTTTTCCAATTCGAGCAGTTTTTTTACGGTAAGGTTGCCTGTAATGTTTACGGTAGTCGTCGGAGCGGTTTTTCCGTCCCATGCTGCGCCCATAGCCGCATAGCCTAACATTTCGCTTTCACTGTTAGCCCAGACCTTTACGGAATTTGCAGTCACTGCACCAACAGTAGTGCCTTTGAGTTCAACCTCGTCGCTTGAAGTAATGCTCTTGATATTTGCGGTTACATATTCAAGCTGAAGTGAATTCTTGCCTGCCGCAATTGTGAAGTCGGTAGGCTTGAATTCCTTACCTGACTTTTTCTGTGCATCGAGCTTGATGTTGTTGAATATTGTAAAGCCTGTGAGAGTGATATTTCCTGTGAAGGTGATAGTCTTGACAGACTGCTCGCTTGAGAGGTTGAGCGAACTGTATGTCTTAGCCGCAGGCATCTTGAATACACCGTTCATATTGTAATCGTCAAGAAGAGTTACATGGTACTCATTGTCCTTCTGACCTGCCTTTGCGTTTGCGGCAATAGTGCTGAGAACATCGCTCCACTGTGCATATACAGTCTCATTCATGCCGCCTTCGTAGAGGGTCACGACCTTGAGCTTTTCTTCAAGCAGCTTGATGTCCGAACCCACTCTTGCAAGAGTGTAGCGTACTTCGCCCTCGGGCATGCTGTCTTCGTATACCTCAACATTTGCAAGGCTTGCTGTCTTTGCAGTGAGAACGGTCTGTCCTGCGGAGAATGATACATTCTGCTTGTTTTCATCACGCTTGTAAATACAAAGCTTGCATGCATTGTCTGCTGCCGTGATCTTGCCTGTTACTGTAATTGGCTTGAAATTATCCGTGCCGTAGCATATAGATGCCATTATTTTTCCGTCAATTTCAATGTTTGTGAATGTCACGGAGTTGTTCTTTACAACTACAATAGCGCTGTCGTTCAACTTAAGTGTGGTTGCCTTGACTGTACCAAGCAGTTCAGCTTCGGAACACTTATTGACTAAGATCGTGCCAAAGCCGCTGATGTCAGCCTTTACAGTGTTGTCAGCACCTTCGTTGAATGTAAGAACAGACTTTGCGCCGCCCTTTAAGGTTTTGAGCTTCTCGGAATGGAAATCATTGATGTCAAGGTTCTTGCTTGCTGTGATAGTGAAGTTCTTCGCTGCTGTCGATTCGATGCTGATATTGCCGAATGTTGTATCGATAGGAAGTGTAACGGAAGCTGCATCTGTTGTGATGGTCTTTCCGCTTGGGCTGTAAACAGCTATGCTCTTAGCCTTTGCAGCTGTCGGGAATGTGAGCTTTGCGACCTCGACATCGTTGTTAAGATATACAACGTAGTCGGTGTTCTTGTTGTTCATTGCCTTAAGAACTTCTTCCCACTTATCAGCTGTAACTGTTACAGTCTTGTCGTTTTCCACATAGGAAACAGTAAAGTTTGATTCGAGCCTTTCCTTTACTTTGAGCTTTACATAGAGTGGTTTATCTTCGATGCCGGTATCGTAGATATAGTTAACTCCTTCAGTATTTTCATCAAATGTAAGAACATTTCCGCTAAGGGTCACACCTTTATTTTCCTCACTAAGGGTCATTCTTGAAATATCAAATCCGCAGTAAGATAATTGGGTGAGGTCAAATGTATTGCTGATAAGGTTTATATAACATATCTGGTGAGCTCCACTGAGATTTGTAAGGCGATCAAGTCCGGTGAGATCGATAGCAGCGATAGAATTATTGCCGATTCGCAACAATGTAAGATTTGTGTTCTTTGAAACATCGATCTTTGTGAGTCCGCAGTCATTTGCATCAAGAATTAAAAGAGATGAAAGCTTATCAAGACCGACAAGTTCAATACCGTCATTTTCGGCTATATAGAGTTCTTCAAGTTTTGCGTTCTTGGAAACATCGAGCTTACCGATGCCTGTTCTGTGTACATTAAGATAGGTAAGTTCGGGGCAGTTTGTAACGTCAATGCCGCTTGTAAGCTTATCGTTGGCAAGGTCAAGTTCCTTAAGATTCGGATTCTTGCTTACGTCAACGCTTGTTACCTGTGTACTGAATATTTTGAGAACTTCAAGCTTTGGATATTTCGCTGCATCAAATTCCTTCAAGCCGGAAATATAGATATAAACTTCCTTAACGCCCTCGGGGAGTACAGCCTTTTCAAGATTCAGACATTCTGCGCCGGCAAAATCAGTAAGCTTTGTGCAGCTTGAAAGATCAATGGAGGTCACTGCTGTATTTCCGCTGATATTAACGTTTCTAAGGTTCGTGAAGTATTCGATACCCTTGAAGTTATCGATCTGACGGTACTTATCATCTGCATATGTCTGATCTGCATCGGAATTGTTTTCATCGGGCTTGCTGAGATTGAGATAGCGGAGCTTTGAACGTTCGATATATGTGAGTACGTCATCGTTATTTGTATCAAGAGTCTTGACAATCTCACGGAATGTATCATTCGGGAAGTTTGTGCTGTTGATCTCAACATCCTTAGGAGCGTCAGGGTCAGCTTCAAGGCTCTTTACCGCAGTAACTGTGATATTGCAGCCGTTGATAAACATTACACCGTCATTGAGAGCCTTTGCAGCCTCTGCTGTAAGTGTGACCGTAACGCTTGCAGAATCCTTGTCAAGTGCGATATTGTCATTATCGTCCTGATCGGGGTGGAGATTTTTAAGGGTAGTCCATCTTCCGTTGGGGTGTTCATCATCGATAGCATTGTCGACAAATGAGATCATCGGTGTCCAGTCTGTATCGCTGCCGAGTTCTTCAGCTGTCGGATCAGTTACTGTATATTCAACAGTAAGACGTGTACCCGCTGCAGCCTTATCAAATGCAGGAAGAAGAATGTTTTCGCTCCAGTTGATCGGGAACTTCTTGTTTCCCTTCCAGAGTGTGGCATTTACGGAGCCAAATGTTCTACTGCCGACACGGAAGGTCGCATCAATGCTCTTACCCTTAAGTCCTGTGTCGTAGGTATAGTTGATCTCGCTGACACCGTCTTCAACTGTAAGGATATTCTTGTTTCTTTTAACACCCTGACCGTCGGCGATTGCTGCCTTTGCAGGGTCAAAGCCGAGGTCGGAAAGTGAATCGAGGTCAAACTTGCCGTCTGTAAGGGTGATATTGTGGAAGATATTGCTTACTTCATATTCTTCAAAAGAAAGTCCTGTAAGATCAATACCTGCGACGTCAACATTGTCAATGGAAAGCTTTGTAAGGTTCTTGCACTTGCTAAGATCAAGTTTTCCAACTATACAGTTGCAGAGAGTCATATCTTTGAGCGATGTGTTCTTGGAAAGATCGGAAACAGTGCCTGTACCGTTAGTCGTGCCGAAAATACCAAGCGCTTCAAGGTTAGTATTTGTGCTTACGTCAACGTTTGTCAGTACATTTGAATTGAGATAAAGCGATCCAAGGTTCGGATACTTTGAACCGTCAAACTCTGTTATCAATGTTTCGCAGAGATTTACACCGCCGAGAGTTTCGGCAAACTTTGCTTCCGAAAGCTTTGTACACCGATCAAGTGATGCAAAACCGATCTTTGTATTCTTGGAAAGATCGATCGATTCAACAGCTTCGTTTCCGTCAATGTTAAATCCCCGGAGATTTGTAAGGTATTCAATACCTTTGAAATTGTCGATCTGACGATACTTTTTATCATCATAGGTCTGATCTTCGTCGTCCTTAGGCTTGTTGAAGCTGATATCTTCAACCTTGCCAAGTTCCGCAGGTGTGAGGAGCTTATCGCCGTTAACGTCACACCTATCTTCAATAAATCCGCGGAATGTATCGTTCGGGAAGTTGGTCTCAGTGAGAAAAATGATGCTGCTCATATCAGCTTCAAGGCTGCGTACTGCTGTCAGTGTTGCACCTGTACCCTGAATGTACATCGCACCGTTCTTGAGTGTCTCTGCGGCATCTTTTGTGAGTACAAGAGTAATGCTGGTTGCATCCTTAGGGAGGGCTATGCCATAGCCATCCTCAAACTGACCGGGATAAATATTCGGTATATTACCCTTTGCGCTGTCAGCAACACATATAACAGGGTCGTCATCCGCATTCGGATCGTTTACTGTATATTCGATCACAAGACGGCTGAACCTCTCTGCCTTGTCGAAAGCAGGAAGAACAACTCTGTTGTTCCAGTTCCAGTCGCCAAGATCGGAACTGCCGCTCCAGAGCTCTGCATTTACTGAATCAAAGTAAGCTCGTCTGCTGGCTGTACATTCGATATCCGACCATTCGTATTTTACGGAGCAGTTATCAACAAAGTCCTTGAAATTGTCGATAGTGATCGCCTCGGGAACGAATGTCAGATTGCCCTCAAACCAACCGCCCGGCTCGCGTGTTAATGTCCAGCTGTAATCCTTGGCATTGGAAAGGATCTCCGTCACAGGTTCAGAATCCTCGCCGACATTCTTTGTCAGAGTAATGGTGAGACCATAAACGGTGAAGTCAAATTCATCACCGCTCTGATAATATCCCTCATCAATAACGGTGGAAAAAGTGAACTGAACATCCTTTGATTCATCGGGAGTTTCTGTTTGTGCCATTGTGGTTTTGTTAATAATGAACTGTTTCTCCGATGGAGCAATAGGATCAGCAGGGCCGTCCCATGCGTCATGTTCCCATTGATGTTCGGGTGTGGTACTGCTGACGCAGCCCCCCACCTTAAACTGGTCGGTAAAGTCGGGAACAGAAATATAATCGACCGCACTGACGCTTATCGGTACGATCGCCGTCTGAGTGACAGCTATCGAAAATGCGCATACACCCGATACCAATCGTTTGAAATTCATACGATCATCCTTTCATAATTTTTTAGAGTTTTCTTTAAGAAATTGTCGGTCAAAGCATGCTCATTCTGCGTTTATTTATACTTATCCTTGATCAGCCTATAGACAAACTCTCAGCTGCAATACGTTCATTCTGCGTCAAGCTCCCCTGTCGGGCGTGATCTCCCCATAGAGGGAGGTATCGGCTTTATGCCGACAGAGGGGCTGACGACAGACCGACTGCAGCCGCTCTCCTTCGCCGACGAAGAATATGTACAAAAGCCGCAGAAAATTTGCCATGAGAGAGACTTTCAGAGGTCACCCTGTTTTTTATTGATTTTCAGCATCAGCTTTGCCGCACTATTGTGTATATTAAATTATAGCACACCTTGTTAACTTTTTCAACAAAAAATAACTCACAAATTTACACAAATATATACAGAATTTTTGTATAATATATTACAAAAGTATAGCATTTTTGCATTATATAGCAACAATCCTGCTCTATGTTCATCATTATCTTGGTTCAGTGCATTTAATGACCGTCTGACATTACGTCCTTTATTTAACATTTGGCTTTCTTCGTGTTTTAAATGTTGACATTTCTTGTTTTTCTGTGTATAATATAAGTGGCTCATTGTGATTCTCCTTTGGTTATGTTTGTTTGGTCACTTACATTATACCATAAATTTCACTTTGAGTCTTCTTTTTTGTGCCTTTTTTTGCAGTTTTTTTCAAAGATATCAAAATAAAAATTAACTTGCCGACTCCAAAAAATAATATATAATAGTACCAAAAGCAAAATGCAACCCCCTAACCCACGCAGAATAGCCAAAATCACGCATTTACGGGAACGGAGAAACCTAATGGATAAAAAGATAAAAATTCTATTCGTCTGCCACGGCAATATATGCCGAAGCACTATGGCGCAGAGCGTCTTTCAGGATATGGTGAATAAAGCAGGGCTTGCCGAGCGGTTCGATATCGATTCTGCCGCTACAAGCACTGAGGAGATAGGTAATCCGCCGCATCACGGCACTGTTGATGAGCTTCGCAGGCATGGTATTCCCGTTATTCCACACCGTGCGCGTCAGCTCACCAAAGCCGATGCGGAACGCTTCGACTATCTCATCGGAATGGACGCAGCCAACATACGCAATATGCGCAGAATTACAGGCGCAGACGACAAAATTTACAAGCTTCTGGCGTTTGCGGATATTGGCAGGGACGTTGCCGATCCGTGGTACACGGGCGATTTCGCTGCGACTTACGCCGATGTAACGCTCGGCTGCGAAAAGCTGCTCGAAAAGCTGAAGGAGGTACTTCATGATGAATAATGCCAAAGCCACAAACTGCGAAAGCTGCGTAAACTACGTTTATGACGATGATTACGACTGCTTCACCTGCATGGCGAACCTCGACGAGGACGAAATGAGCAGATTTCTCACCGGCACGAACTACTCCTGCCCGTATTTTCGGCTTGACGATGAATACGGCGTTGTAAAGCATCAGATGTAATACTAAACACCAATAAAATACAGGAAAAAATCTGCGCCGAAATCCTATATATGCGAGATTATCGGCTTGATTTTTTCCCAAATTTTAAATGGTGTTTAGTATAAGCTATAAAAACAGCAGCCCCGATCTCGGTCGAAGCTGCTGTTTTTCTATATTAATATATTTCGTCGGAGGAGATGTGAAAAGCACCCGTTCTGATTGCAAACGGACGCCTTTATCAACAATATGTATTATGCAAGCTTTATTGTGCTGTATGTATAAGCCCCTGCGAGGATAAGCAGAAGAATATCGCCGAAGTTAAAGCTTCCGCCGACAATGCTCATTATAAGTGAAAGCACCGATAAAACGGTCATAACGATGCCCCATATAAACGCATTCCTGCCGTCCTTTTTGAAGAGTCCGTAAAAGCACATAGCGCCGAAGCCTATAGCCGTGAAAGCGATGCCGATGATGTTTCCGAGCATTCCGAGTGCTGTTCCGCTCTTTGTCATGGAGAAAAGCGCCCAGCCCATAAAAGAGCCGTGACCGAACAACGAACGCACTCCGAGCCATATTGCCGAAAGTGCGAGAATTCCGCATAAAACCGATGAAACCTTTAAAACCTTTTTCATTTTTGACTCCTGTTATATACATTTTTATATTATTGCGAAGAATATTTATCAGAAAATTTTGTCATAAGCCTCTATCGTCCAGCTGCATTGCGGAAATCTTTCGATCAACGCCGCTTTCTCCTCACTGTCGTACCCCGTGCAGGATATAGCTGCGGCAGTTAAGGAATTATTTTCATACAACGGTAAAAGCTCCAGATAATTTTCCGTTATAACGGTCAGGGTTTCAAGCTTTTTAAGTTCTGCCAAGAAATCCAGTTCGGTAATGTTTCCCGACAAGGTCAAAACCTTAAGCTCATTGCAAAATGCAAGCTTTGTATAATTCTGCAGGTCGATATTTTTCAGCGGACTGTAAACGAACTCGGTCAATTCGGGAGCGCTTTCCGCAAATGACAGATCGTTACGCTCAAAACTGCTGCAAACGGCATTAAATCGCTTTAGTCCGCCAAATCCGCCATACTTACCGGAAACGATCACATTCGAATTGCTTATATCAAGCTCTTCCAGCTCGCCCCATTTGTCGATGCTTTCAATTTCTATCCGGGAATTTGCAATAATGACCTTTTTCACGGAAGCTTCTTCATACGGCACAGTTAACTTGCCATCAAAATGCTCAACGCAAACATCGGTCAGATTTTTATAATTTCCGACAAAGCTAATATCATTTACTGTTCCGTTAATGTATATTTGCCGCACATTTTCCAGATTTTTCAACGAGGATACATCTAAAGAAGAATTTGCCGGAGCATCGATTCTCAGAATTTCCGCCGCTTCCGAATTATGCGGCATTTCCGAAGCTTCACCTGTATTTTTAAGATCGACCGTTAAACATTTTTCCTGTTCATCGTAAGCGTACATCAGCGTTAATCGGTCGCTTGTTTCCGCTTTTGAAATTTCCGCTTCTGCATCGGTTTCTTCCTGCGAAGAAATAATTTCCGCAGGCTCATTCTGAAAGCGATCATCAGCAGTTTCGCCGTTGCCGGAGCATGAGCATAAAATACAGCACACTGTAAACGAAAGGAATATTTTTTTAAAATCCATGATCGTTCCCCCCAGAATATGACCCTCGGCTGAAATGCAATTTTTATTATTTTAACATAAAAAATGCACCGTGTCAAATTTTGTCACGCTATCCATTATTCCGGAAAACACTTCCTGCCGTGGTATAACAAAGGAATTATTGTATTGAAACGGAGAGAATTCGATCTGTGCAGCTTTTTTCAATAATGCGTTTTTATCTAATGACCAGTTTTTTCGGGAACATTGCAAAAGCCCTGCTCATCTCTTTGCAGAGTTCACCGTAATAGTTCTCGCATAAAAGCGATGAACCGAGCCAGTATTTATGTACCTTTCCGCCGTCCTTGATTTTCAGGTAATACTGAACGGGATATATCGAATCGCTCTTTTTCCTCGGCGAAGTCAGCACTGCGCAGTCTATCCCCGTGAGCGTGAAATGCTCCTCACCGATGTAAAGATGCTCGCCGCTTATCTCAATTTTTTCGGGAAAAAGCTTCGCCCTTTTGACACAGCCTATAAGCAGGAACGGACAGGATACCGCCATACATGCGGCTATGATAAGTGCGATCATCTCCTTGAAACCTGCTCCGTCCAAGCCGATAAAAACAAGCACTGCCGCAATTGCAATGCTTATAGCGGCAATTTTTCCGATAAGCTTCTTTTCCTCATGAATTATTTTCTCGTGCGGAACAAAGTAGCTGCCGTCTGAGCCGTCCGCCGAGAGCAGGACTATGGGTTCATACAGCGACTGCGTTTCCGACGATATTTTTTCTTCAAGCGGCAGGTTTTCCGACTGCATACGGCGTATATCGTTGGCAAGCCGTTCAAAAGCCTTTTCGCCGAAGCCGTAAAGCCGCAGATACCGCCCGTTCAGCTTCAGACCGCATTTATAAGAAGTCACTTTCAGCATTTCGACCGCTGATGAGCTTATTTCCGACCTTGGCTCGATTCTTTCCGATGCCGAACAGTACACGTTCACACCTGCTCTTTTCACTTTTATCCCGTCAGAGCTCACCTCGACCGAGGTTCGGTGAAGCAGTACCGACAGCACCGCCGCAAAAATGCCTGCACTGATGCTCACCGCTGTTTTATGCAGGTTCACCAAAGCCAGTCCGCCGATGAAGATCCCACCGAAATACAAAATGATATATACTGCCGCACACACTATCACTCCGCAGACTGCCCCGAAGCCCAAAAGCCTTTTCCGTTCGCTTTTGTGAACTGTTTTTTCCTCTTCCATATATCCCCTTGATTTTATTACTGCAAATTTTAATATTATAATGGAGAAAGGTCGGCAAGCTGACCCTTTTCGTCAACGATATATGCTGTTTCGGCATAAGTTCCGAAGATGTTCGGGAGCTTTTCTGCGCCTGCATCGCCGTTCACCGAGGCAGCAACGCTGTCGGAAAGCTCTCTTACGGAGTTTTTGGAAAGCGCTTAAACTGCGATGCTGATAGCACTCGATAGCGTCCCTCAGTCTTGTTCGTATCGGAAAGCACGATAACAGGCATTTTGTCAAGCATTCCCTTGCTGCTCATGGCTTTGAGCAGAGTTTTTCCGTCAACTATCGGCAGTTCAAGCTTCAAGGGAGCTTGACGCAGAATGAACTTATTATAGCCGAGGATCTGTCTATAGGTTTATCAAAGATTAGTATTACTCTTTTTTCGTATCTTCCTTAACTTCCCCGACAGGCACAGGCTCGGCTTTTGCAGAAGCCTTAAGCGCTTTTCTCTTCTTCGTTTTCTTTATTATGAAAATAACAACAAAAACAATTATTCCTATAAGTATAAGATACGGGAACACCGCAATTATGAAGAACAGCAGGTCTTCGAGGAAAACGAGGAATCCGCTTCCCGTTTCGGACAGCGTGTTTGCAAGTCTTTGACCGAACGTATCCGTCTTGACGGGTTCGGCGGTGTATTCCTTGACTTCGTTTATCGTGATGTTGACGAAGGAATACGCAACATCGGTCTTGATCTCGTTCATTCTTGACTTTATCTTTGCGATCTCGACCTGAAGATTGGTAAGCTCCCTTTCGACCGAAACGGCATAAGCGTCCTCGGTTATAGTCGCAAGCAAAGCTATGTAGCGTTCTTCCTTTGCCTCGTAAATTTCAAGCGTTGTGGAAAGGTCATAGTATTCGCTGCTCAGATTCTCAACGGAAGAATTTTTTCTGCGAAGGTCACCGAGCGTAGCCGCATTATTGCAGAATTCCTCATAGTCTGCACTCGGCACACGCACCGTTGCGGAATATGTGCGCCATTTTTCCATATAGTCATCGACATAATACCATCTGTCGTCCTGACCGCCGTCATTAAAGTTTTCGCTCTCGACAAAGCCGCCGTAGCTGTCAAGGCTTTCCTTGAACTTTGCAACAGCGTCATCGAATTCAAGCACATCGACGGTCATATTGCAGGTGTAAACAAGCATTTCCTTTTTGATCTGTTCGGCGGAAAGTGTGCTGTTCTCACCGTCACTTCCGTCCGCCAGCGCCGTATCTCCCGTTGATTCAATGCTGCTGTCATAATCATAGTAGTCCTCTGCCGCACTTGTTTCGTAGGAATAATCGCCATAAGCGGAAGCCGCATTCGCCGCCTTGTCGGTCGACATACTGCTTCCGCAGGCTGTGAGAAGAATTGAGCATAATGCTGCCGAAATTATCGCTTTCGTTTTCATTGTGTTGTCCTCCTTAAAAATATATTGTCGTCATCAGAAAAAGCCGCTCCAAATCAAAGTGACCGTTTCCCTGGTGTGGGATTTTTGAATAATATGAGTATTTTATGTTACTCTTTTCTTATTGTACGGTCAAAACCCGTCATAAAAGAGGATATTTTGTAAATATTTTATTAATATAAAGTAAAGTTAAGACGTTCTGCAAGCTTTTGTAAAAATTCCTCTTCGGAAAGCTCTTCCGTTTCGGGCAAAGCAGAAATTTTCTCTTCACACACCGAAAAAGCATAACCGTTCGTTATTTTCGTGAAAAATTTGCAGTCAAGATCGTTTCCCGTCACATCGAACGAGCCGAATCCTGCCGCAAGACCTTTCCCGAGCATTTTTGAGTAGGCCTCTTTCTTCGTCCATATCTGAAAAAAAGCTTCATCGGGATTTTCGCTTTCTTCGATAAATTTTATCTCATTTTCGGCAAAAAAACGCTCCGAAAAGCCGCTTTTGCGCCGTCTTATGCGCTCGATATCGACCCCGACACGGGTTATTCCGACATCGGCATTTTCTCCTGCAAATGCGACCGCACGGGCCGAATGTGAAACGGAAAAATCACATCCGCATTTTCCGAAGATGAAAGGCTTTCCGAACTCATTTTTCCCGAATTCAAGCAGGTTGAAGTCAGTCCCAAGCTGTTCGGACACTTCATACCGTATAAGCAGTTCGGCGAAAAGCGAGCGGATTTTGTCGCCGTTCACAGCCATTCGGGCGATGCGTTCCTGCCGCTCCTGCGATATCAGCGGCAAAAGTTGGCTGTATTCCGTGAACGGCTTTTCTTCGTTCAGGTAAAGTATAACTGTTTTCACGGCGTTCTCCTTTCGATTTTTTTGTTAAAGAATTATCAAGCATAGGTGCGTAATACTGTCAAAAATCTGATTTTTATACTCAATGTATTAAAAGCCGCTTCTATTTTCACAAGCTGTACCATAAATCGGACAGGAAAATAAATCGAACAAATTTTTTATCAAAACCCCTTGACAAAACGATACGTTTGTTCTATAATATGAAACAGAACAAAAGTGCTGAACATTTGTGCTAAAAATAAAGATCAAGGTTCAGCGAAAAAATGAAAAGGGGAAATATTATGACACACTTCAATTCAACTGCAAAAAAACTTCCATCATACGATCCCAAACACCCGGACATCACTCTTGTGAACTGCGCCCACCGCCGCAATATGCTCAAACAGAAACTATATGGTCTGGCTGCGACTGTCGTTCCGACTGCGGCTGTTCTCTTCGCTGAGGACGTTGAGCTTCTTCTGCTGTCCGTTCCCCTCGGTCTGTTCCTTATGTTCACAAAGCGCAGCGTTCTCACCTTTGAGCAGGAATAAATTACCGCTGTCAAAACGATTGACAATGCTTTTGTCATCTGTTAAAATTATATCATAAAATGTTCCTTTTTAAAAGACCATACATAAAATTTTGGTAGATCGATATGAAAAAAGCTTTGTCAAAAAAATATCTTGTGCAATATATCATCATTACAGTCATTCTCGCAGTTTGTGCCGTGCTTTTTGCCGTTTCAAGGAGATCGGCAGCGTTTGCGGACAGTTACCGCAACAAAGTTTTTTCAAAGCTGCAGGCGGTTTTCGGCAGGATAAGCGGCGCTCTGCCGTTTTCGCTCGGCGAACTGATGATAATGATAGCCTTATTGGGAGGGATCTCGCTCATTGCGGTCTATGTAATTCTTATGATACGGAAAAAAGGCAGGCGCAGGAAAATTTCCGTTGTCTGTTCTCTCATCGTCCTGTGGATAGTCACATTCGTGATGCTGACCGAAACTCTCAACTGCTTTATAATGTACCGCTGCAGCAGCTTTGCATCGGTTTACGGCATCGGCGAGGAAAAATTCACCGCTGACGAGCTTTATTCACTCGCAATGACAATAACCGAAAAATGCAACGAGGCCGAAGCTCTTATCGAGCGTGATGAGGACGGAGATATGCTCATCACCTGTGATGTTTACGCCGAATCAAAGGCGGCAATGCTGAACATTTCGTCCGAATATCCCACACTCTCGGGGTATTATCCCGACCCGAAAGGAATTTTATGCTCGGGCGTGATGACACGCTTTGACCTGCTTGGGATATATTTTCCGTTCAGTCTTGAAGCAAACTACAATAAAGATATGTATAACTCCGAACTGCCCGAAACGATATGCCACGAGTTTGCACACCTCAAAGGCTGGATAAAAGAGGACGAAGCGAACTTTATCTCATATCTTGCCTGCATTGAAAGCGGCTCGCCCGAGCTTGTCTATTCGGGATATATGTCGGCGCTTTCCTACCTGCGTTCAAAGGTCTACAGTGAAGCTTCCGTCTCCGACGAGGACAAGGCTGCGCTTTTCTCTGCGGCGAACGATAACGTTGTTCACGATCTTGTCGAAAAGGGCAGGATATTCCGTGAGGCAAAGGAAACCAAGCTCGGCACGGCGATGTCCGTTGTTTCCGACAAGGCAATGGAAACGAGCCTGCGGCTCAACGGCGTTTCGGACGGCGTAAAGTCCTACGGACGGTTCGTTGATCTGCTTCTCAACTATTACTACGGCGCTAATTCTAATGCGTAATTCGTAATTGCACAACAACGTTGGGCATCGTAATTGCGTAATTATTTTAAACTCAAATTGCATCTGAATATTGGTAGGGACGGTTTTTCCCTCCCGAATTGCGACAGCAATTTTTCGTAAACAAAAACCTGTTTTCAAAGAATTCAAAATCTTTGAAAACAGGTTTTTTAATTACTATAAAACGCCTGAGGTGTTGGGCAGAAATCCATCCCTACGATTTTCACTTTTTTGCAACAAATAAACGGAGCAAAAATAATTACGCATTACGCATTACGAATTACGCATTGAATCTCCGTTGCTTTTTTCGTCAAAATAAATCGCCGATGTACTGTATTCGTCCTTGCCTATTTTGTCGCGCATCTCTTCAAGCTGTTTATCCGAAACGGCAATGTTTTTCTCCGTTCGGCGGTTCATATTCGCTATGCTGAAAACTATCAGCACTGCGCCCGTTGCTATGAGCATATCGCCCGTATCAAGTCCGAACCTTGACTTATTCAGCCACATCACTGCCAGCATCACTGTCATCAATGCCATTAACGCTGTGAGCATCGGATTTCGTCTTTTCTTCGGTTTATACCGTTCCTGCCTGAGTTTCAATGCGCATCGTCCTTTATTTCTTCAAAAGCTTTTTGTTGGTCTTGTTTTCGGAAGAGAACGACATTGTGAAAAGCTTGTCGCTCGTGAACATTCTTACCGCAAGGAACATACAAACGGCAAAGAACACGATCTGGTACGCCAGTCCTCCCCAATACATTATCATATCACCCGACAGAAGATTTGTCAAGGCTATATAGCTGTGCGTGAACGGGATAAGGAACATTATCACCTTTGCGGCAACGGGCATTTCGCCGAAGTCCATAAACATCGTTACGAAGAACGGTATCATTACCGCTATCATTATCGGCATTACAAGCGTCTGCACCGACTTTACGTCCGTTGCCGCTGCGCCGAGGATAAGCGATATCGAAAGACCTATTGCAAGCGTGAGGAACAGCTGCAAGCCGAAGAGGAGGATATCCATGCCGCTGAGCGAGAAGCCAAGCTGTGAGATAGCGTCAGCCGTTGAAAGCACGTCTGTCAAAGCGTCTGTGTCGGGAACATTCGTCATTCCTGCAATGTCCGATATATTTGCCGAGCCGTTTGTTGCTCCGCTCATTGCACCGCCCATGATGCTTACCATATAGATGCCGAAGCCGACTATCATAAATACTGCGTTGAGAAGTGCGGAGATAATTGCCGCAACCATTTTTGCCGTTAAAACTGTCATTCTTGAAACAGGTGTCGAAAGAAGCGTTTCAAGCGTTTTGTCGATCTTTTCCGTCGAAATTGCTGTCATTATCATCTGCGATGCGAGGAGAAGCAGGAAGAAGATCGCAAACGGAGCTATCATCGATTCCATCATAACTATAGAGGAAACAGCCGCCGCAGAGATCTCAACGCTCTTGCCGTTCGCCGCCGAGAATTCGACCGTGTTGGCAGGTGAGGTGATGAGCGCAACATCTTCCGCAGTAAGACCGTAGATGCTCTCCATTGCCTCGTCAGCGGAGCAGTCAACGATAGTGCTTACCGCATCGCTCGACGAGATAGAGGACATTGCCGCACTGAATCCAAGCGAAACCTTGCTCGCAAAGATAAGCTGACCCGGTTTCTTTTCATTTACAATAGTATCGCCGTAGCCCTCGGGGATAATTACAACATATTTAAGGTCAAGTCTTTCAAGCTCGTCATAATAATTGTCGCTTCGGATATCAACCATGTTAAGTTCAGTTGTTTCGTCAGCCTTGATACGGTCTATAACATTTTTCGTGAAATCGGAGTCGTCCTTGATGCAGATGTTGAGTGTCGAAGTGTCAAAACCCTCTTCCATGGAACGACCCATTATCTGTCCCATAAAAACGAAAAGCACAAGCACAAATATCATACTGATGACAGCCTGCTTCGTGATAAGCTCACCAAGCTCTTTTTTAAGAAGATTACCGAACCTCATGTTCAAGCACCACCCTTTCAAAAACTTCTTCAAGGTTTACTGCATTATAACGCTCCTTAAGCTCGGGGACTGTACCCGTTATCATAAGCCTGCCGTTCGTCATGATTCCCACACGGTCGGAGAGATACTCGATCTCAAGCATATTATGCGAGGAAAGCAGGAACGCCATATTCTTTTCCTTTGCAAGCTTTTTGATAGTGTTTCGTATCTCGAGCGCATTGATAACGTCAAGTCCCGAAGTAGCTTCGTCCATTATCGCAAGCTTAGGCTCGGTCATAACGGCTCTCGAAAGCAGGAGCTTTCTTATCATACCTCTTGAATAGCCGCCGATCTTGTCGTCAAGACGTTCTCCCAAGCCGCAGATCTGCTCCGCAGTGCGAACATAGCGCTCGATAGTCATTTTGTCGGCTGTGAAAAGTCCTGCCATAAAATAAAGATACTTCCGACCCGTCATGGTCTTGTAAGCGCCCGCCTCATCGGGAAGATATGTAATGTTCTCACGAACCTTGTCAGGCTCTTTGACGATGCTGTGACCTGCAACAAGTGCATCGCCCGAAGTCGCCTCGATAAGTGTCGATATCATTCGTATAGTTGTGGTCTTTCCTGCGCCGTTCGGACCGATAAGAGCGAAAATCTCGCCCTCTTCAACATCGAACGAAACCTTGTCAGCCGAAAAAACGTCCCTTTTGGGATATTTCTTGGAAAGCTCACGGACTTCCAGAATTTTTGCCATAATGTTTCCTCCTGTCAAGTGTATTATCTGATTAGTACAATAATACTATATCACCGTTGAAATAGTTTGTCAAGGGCTTTTGGTAATTTTTTTAAGAAAGTGTGATTTTAAAAAGCAAGATAAAAAGAAGTTTACGTCCACGCTTTTTAAAGGGTGGTGGGTGTCCAGAGGGCAAAGCCCTTGGTCGCTCTCCGCAGAGAGCGAAACTCCCTAAACTAACAGCATAATGTCAGTTACAATAATGAAATCACTAACAAATCAAAAGGCGCAATTCACACGAAAAAGGGTAACCGCAATATGATAAGCCAAGTTTCGTAAACTAAAAAATGTGAATTGCGCCAATTCTATTTTCCTAAACTAAACTATCCTCGGCGTAAAATGCGCAGAGCGAAGCGATAAGCATTTTAAGCCGACAACGTTTGAACGGCTATGGAATATGAACCCAAAACGGAATTTTAACGTAGGGGCGGATTCCATATCCGACCGTTTTCACGCAAACGGCAGTCGTAAATATATTCCTTGACCCCACAGCCAAATGCCCTGTTGCATTATTGAAAGACTGCAAAAAAATTTATGATTGACAACTACGAGAAATTTGTATATAATGATGATGCTGACCAAAAAACATGATCTGATTATGTTTCAACCCGAGTAATGTACGCATTGCTCGGGTTTGTTTTTTATAAAAAATTTTTTAAACAGTCTCATTGCATTGCCATAAGAACAGCGTTATAATTAGAAAAAACACATTGGAGGTATTAAAAATGGCAGGCGAAGAAAAGAAAGATTTTAATGCAATGTTACACGACAGCAAGGATATGCCGAAATTCAAGATCATCACCGATGATGCAAGCATTGAAAAATATGGCGGAAACAGAATGTATTTTGCTCCGCCTATCGACTATGATACAATTATGAGAAAAGTTCCGTTCGGCAAAGTTATTACAGTGGGAGAGATAAGGGAATATTTTGCCCGAAAATCGGGTGCAGACTTTACAGAGCCTATCACGGCAGGGATATTCGTGTCCATCGCAGCATGGGCGAGCTATCAGCGCACCGAGGATAATACTCCATATTGGCGCACCCTCAAAGCCAACGGCGAGCTGAATGAGAAATATCCCGAGGGCATTGAAAAGCAGAAAGAACTGCTTGAAAAAGAGGGTCACACCATTATCCAAAAAGGCAGGAAGAATATCCGTTATTATGTCAAGGACTATGAAAAATTTCTTTTTGTTCCCGATGAAACTATATAATATTTTTCGCAAACTAAATCGGGCGGATATAGAATCCGCCCCTACAATTGACACTTTCCATATTAAATAAAAGTCGGCGAAATATTCACCGACCAAATTCAAAATATAAAAAGAAAACGCCGGGACTATTGCCCTGACGCTTTTGATGCGGAGCAGATCACGAGGCTCGAACTCGCCATTTCGTCAGAAATTCTCCACACTTGGCAAGGCGGCGCTCTGCCGGTAGGAGTAAATCCGCTTACCGATTTAGTCAATATAAAAAAGAAAACGCCAGGACTATTGCCCTGACGCTTTTGATGTGGAGCGGATCACGAGGCTCGAACTCGCCATTTCGTCAGAAATTCTCCACACTTGGCAAGGC
>OIYP01000321.1_pt1 | contig 32672 bp, 25 predicted proteins | sample 1588261 | NCBI WGS metagenome assembly OIYP01 (sample SAMN03283293) | human gut metagenome | biome: human-associated habitat; material: feces | host: Homo sapiens | place: Peru | collected 2012
GGGCGGATGCCGGCAGCAGCCAGTCCCGGTGCGTGGCGCAGTAGGTCGCCGCGTCGGAGTCTATCTCGTCGTTCGTCTTCGTGCGGTTGCGCTCCATCCAGTCGCTGAGGGCCTTGCGCGAGAACATTCGCTTCTTGCCCAGCATCACAAAGGGGATCTCCCCATCGAGTGCCATCTTGCGCACCACGCTGTAACTGCTGCCGAGAAACTCCGCAGTATCCTTCATGTTCATCAGGCCCTCACTGCCCGGCGTCCCCGGTGACGCACGCAGCGCACGCGCCACCGCCTCTTCGACAACGTCGCGAATGAAGGCCCGAAGGTCGTCCGCCTTCACCGTCAGGCTCAATCCGGGAGCCGCCTGCATGATCTGTTCGATTGTGTTCATTGTTCTCATGATCAATTGTGTTAGTGGGTTTGGTTCCGAGTTAGTGGGTTTGGTTCAGGAGATTTCGGAGTGCGGCATCTCCGCTTGCTTTCATCACGCCTGCGTCTCCTCCCGCTTGGTGAACAGGACGCCGCGCTGATGCCGTACTTCTTGACGATTTAATATGCGGCTTTGGCCGTGTTCAACGATAACAGTACCCGTTTGGCATGCCGTAAGATCTGCCGGCGGGTCGTTCTTTTTTATAAGGGTATGGCCAACTTTGCATCATGCTTATGCTCCTCAACACTACGCAGCTCGATGACCTTGCAATCATACGTATAGCTATTATGGAGATTCATCCAGACCTTAAAAGGTATTCCCAAATGCGCCTCCAACTTCATCGCCAAACCTTCATTTAGGTTGCGCTTGCCCTTGATGAATGCGTTCAAGTGTGTGGGTTGCACACCTATCTGCTGGGCAAAGTCTTTTTGTTTTAGACCGCGTTCCAGCAATTCCTCACGCAGAATTTCTCCAGGGTGTACAGCCCTGGCAGGAATCGGATTGTTACTTCTTGGTGCCATAATGTGTGCTATCTATTTCAATTAGTTCTACTTCGACGCCGTCGTCCGTTTCTGCAAACAGGAGGGACGTAAAGGAACCGTATTGGGTAAATTCCAAAGAGTGTTTTCATTGTGTGCGGGGATACTTTTTAGATTTTTAGCCACAGTTGATCTGGCTGCTTGCCTTCATGATCTTTATTTACTTGGAAGGCGTGAAAGCCTCATAGGTTCCATCGTCGTAGAACACCCTTATCTCCTTAATCCGCCTCGTCGTTTTGTCAAAATATTTCAGCTCGGGAAATTCGTGTTGAGCACCTGCCCCTTCACCGTGTAAGACTTGCATCTTGGTTCTAGAGGAGACAGCAGTATTAATGCTTCGTCCATCATTATCTGGAGTAAATGCCAGCTGTGTTTCCCCGTCTCTTTGCGGATCTGTCGTGGCCTGTGGCTGCTGGGCTGTGAAGTTACGACTGGCCGCAGAATCCTGGGAGAATAAGGGGCTGTCTTCATCAACCGATTTCTCTTGGTGTACATACATATCTCCTTCCCCAAACATCAACCAATTGATATTTATATCGGGAAATGCACGATGAACAGCCGAGACGTGATTGTTTGTAGGGTTTGTCCTACCGGTAAATATACTGGAAAGTGAAGCTGGAGATACCCCAATCCTATTGGCAAATTCCAACTGTGTCATTCCCATTTGCTCCATTATCTCTTTTATCCTATCCTTCATCATAATAATTATATGGTATGTATCGTATGTAACCCTAGAGGGGAGGAGGACGCCCTAACTGTGACTTGACCATCGTGCGCCAAGGAGTCATCCAGGTTCTAACTACTGACGCCGCTTGATAAGTGTCACCTCGTTTGAAATGCCAAGCCAGTCCAGAAGGGCGCATCGCACATCTAGCAACAGCAATAAAATGATGCCGTCACTCTTGGTGCAAAGATAGCAATAGAAATCAACATATACGAATCAATATTCCACAAATTCTAACGAGACACATTCGGATATTTACATCCCCCATTCCGGTAGATGCGAATTGAAAATCAAAAACACAAATTGATATGAGAATTTGTTGCATGGAAACATCAGAGTATGGGATATTCACTTTAACTATCATAGCTCATTACATTGATTGTATGATATATACGATTCATATTATAGGAGATAAGTCTAAAACTGGTATGGGAACACCTTATGCGGTAAAATATCATGGAATCACCATTTGCCATAACCTGAGATTTATACTGATATCCAATGAAATGATGGACTAAAAAAGGTTCGCATATCCATAGATTTTGATATTCACATTGTGACCATCATCCCTCCATGACGATCGATGCATAATAAATTACGACTGTATATTCCTATAATATATGGGGACTGTGTAGGTTTTGAGGTTTACATTTTGAAAATTCATTTCAAAATCAAAGATATTTGGGGTGATAATATTTGTAAATACAAACTGTGAGTCGAAATGCTCTAGCAGAAAAGGGCGGATTTATCCTTGGTTCCCGATTGAATGTAAGATGCAAGATTCTACGCGATTCTCAGGGACTTTAATTTTACGCAAAGCACTAGGGAACAAGTGTATACAGATGATTTTTATGATTGTGAGGATTGGCCTAATAATTCAGGATTTGAGATGGCCACACGTAAGTAACTGCCCCTACTGGCCATTTTGAATGCTCCAATGAGGTTGACAGCCATGGCATTGACGATCAAGCACCCCTCAAATTTACGTTATCAACAAGGGGACTCCCAATTTGTTATGTGACCTAAGTTCTTGGGGCCAGCACTGCCCCACCCCATTTTGCCCATCAGAGTAGTGCCACTCACAATGCCCTCTTGAGCGGATAAATGGGACATTCAACATTCACTATTCTGGAATCCCCAAAGAATTGGGAAGGTCGCAACGATTGTAGTGCACCTTCTAAAACAAGACAGGCAATGGAACACCGCACAAAATGTCCCTTTGCCTGACGAGCCATAAAATAGATAGAATGACAGCGCAGAACCTGGATCGTGTTGGCAGGAGGCCACAGCGCATGCCCCCTACTTCATAGCACGCAGCTCTTTTGGCTGAGAGCGAATATGAGCATCAATGCAGAATGAAATAGAAGAGCTCTCTCATCAATTCTTCCGGGCTCGTATTGGGATTGTCAATACCCTTTGATCTGGCGTCAGTGCGTCGCAATTCCCCCAGAATCTTCATGACTTTTGTAGCTGTATACTGCTTCATAGCTGGCACCACATTGCGCCTTACCTGCCAGTCAGTCTGCCCCAGCCACACGGCAATTCCGTGGTCACTCTTATCTGGAGCATAGTAAGCCAGCATGATATTGGTGAAATATTTGAACAGCATGGGCAGTACCTTCTGCGGACTATTAGCCTTAGGATTCTTGCAAAAATAATTCGCAATCTGCATGACCTTGAAAATGTTCTTTACGCCTAGGGCTTCCTGAAGTTCAAACACGTTGAAATCTCGGCTGACACCAACATGGCTGGCTACAAAATCCGGCGTGATTGTAGTTTCTGCTGGCGGCAAAGCTATGCAGAGTTTATCCAGTTCACTGGCCATTCGGTTGAGGTCGCTGCCGATGTAGTCTACAAGCATCCCTGCGGCCTCTGGTCTAATTCCTACTTTGCGACGCCTGAGATAAGCTGTCACGAACGGCACTAGCTGGTTATCGTATAGCTTCTTTGATTCAAAAATCGTGCCCACCTTTTCAAGTTGGCTGGCAACCTTGGTACGCCGGTCAATCTTCCCTCCCATATAGCAGAGCACGAGGATTGTTGTTGGCTGCACCTTTTTGAGATAATACTCCAGCCTTTCAAACTTGGCCAGTCGCTGGGCCTCCTTCACTACAACCACTTGGTGTGATGCCCCCATAGGAAAACTTTTAGCCGCATTGATCACGGTATCGACGTCGGTCTCAGCTCCGAAATAGGTCACGAGATTGAAATCACGTTCTTCAGGCTGAAGCACGGATGTCACAATGAAGTCTGAGAGATGATCTATATAGTAGCTTTCCTCTCCCATCAGGAGATACACCGGACTGATTTTGCCGGCGCGTATTTCATTGACGATAGCGTCGTAGGTGATGTCGTTGCGCTTCTTGTTTGTCTGGGTATAGGCAAATGTTTGGGCCATTGGTATAAGGGAGGTATTCTAGATTAGACGAGAGACTCAGTTGTGTCCACAAGACTAAGGCGCCACTTCTATCGCTGAAGAGGGCTATTACCAGTCATATTTAAGATGTCGCACTGTCTTACGTTCGCCAATGATGAGTTTCATGGCCTCTATGCCGATGCGAACGTGGGTGGCGGCAAATTTGGATGTGACGCGCCGGTCGCTCTCTTCTGTCTTTACACCCTCCGGAACCATTGGATTGTCAGACACCAGCAAGAGGGCACCGGTTGGGATGTGATTGTAAAATCCGCAAGAGAAGAGCGTGGCGGTTTCCATGTCGACAGCCATGGCCCTCGTCTCCAGCAGGTAGTTCTTGAACCGCTCGTCGTGCTCCCAGACGCGGCGGTTCGTCGTATAGACGGTACCCGTCCAGTAGTCGTGACTGTTGTCGCGAAGAGCGGTAGACACGGCACGCTGCAACATGAAAGCCGGAAGGGCCGGAACCTCGGGTGGGAAATAGTCATTTGATGTTCCCTCTCCCCTGATACCGGCTAATGGCAGAATATAATCGCCCAGCTGCGTCTTGTCCGAAATGCCGCCACATTTTCCCAGAAAGAGGCAGGCCTTTGGCTGTATACTGCTGAGCAAGTCCATGATAAGTGCTGCGTTTGGACTCCCGATTCCGAAGTTGATCATTGTAATACCATCTGCAGTCACAGTGCGCATACCGGCGTCAAATCCCACGTGCTCAACACCCATCTCGTCACAGAATAAGTCGACATAGTTATTGAAATTGGTCAGAAGGATATGCTGACCGAAGTTTTCAAGCGGCATTTTTGTATAACGGACAAGCCAATTGCCGACGATCTCTTGTTTGGTTACCATAATGTTCGTATTTTTGTGGGAGGAGGGAGATTTGTCCCCTCTCATTTTCACCCTGCAAAAGTAAGCAAATGATTCCATTGAACCTCCCGCCGTTCCCATTTAAAACAATAGAAAGGAAGGGGCGCACGCTGATATTCGACTTTCTGCGCCGCAGATATGTGACACTTACGCCTGAAGAATGGGTCAGACAGCACTTTGTACATTTTCTTATCTCAGAACGGGGATTTCCACAAGGTCTATTGGCCAACGAAGTCAGCATCATCGTCGGAGGGAATGTGCGTCGGTGCGACAGTGTCCTCTATCGCCGTGAGGGGGGGCAACCGCGCGCCATCGTCGAGTACAAGGCCCCCTCTGTACAAATCACACAGGGGGTGTTCTCCCAGATTGCCGCTTATAACAGCGTGCTCCATGCAGACTATCTCATCGTCACCAATGGTTGCCTGCATTTTTGTTGCAAGATGGACTACACGCACATGTCCGTCACGTTCCTTCCAGAAATACCGCACTACAAGCAACTGACTTGACCCCCACCCTGAGTAGCCCCCTTCTTCTGTACAAGACGAATTAAATACAGTCCTTTTTGCACCAGAGCAGAGGCAACCGCCGTGAAGTTTGAGGCATCTGCGTTGTGCCTCTTGTCCTCAATGACATATCTCACGATTTTATAGTACCTTTGCAAGCAACAATACGCCACTTATTCAAGCCATCGACATGAATTTCAACGATATAAGACATATAATCAGTAATTTAGGTCTTGAAGGTCTGTCTCCCATGCAGCAGGTCTTCATCGAGCGGGCACCTCAAGCCAAAGAGGTGCTGCTGCTTGCTCCGACAGGATCAGGCAAGACGCTGGCCTACATGCTCGGCGCCCTGCTTCGCCCATCGACGCGACGGGCCATTGTCATATGCCCTTCACGTGAATTGGCCCAGCAAAGCCACGACTTATTGAAGCGTTTGACCGATGAGCCAAGTGTTTGCTTGACCGGTGGACATGCCATAGCAACTGATTGCGAAAGAATTGCGGCCATGGGGCCGAAAGTCGTCATCGCTACGCCGGGGCGACTGCTGGATCATCTGCGGGCAGGAACCCTGGCGGCAGACAATACGGACCTGCTCGTCATTGACGAATATGACAAATGTCTTGACGAAGGTTTTGCCGATGAGTTGCTTGACATACGCCGGCGTCTGCCGGCAGACTTGGCAACATGGCTCATCTCCGCCACAGCCATGCCTGCGCGCATTGAAGACTTCATTCAGCCAGCATCAGCCACACGGCTGGACTTTACAGATCCCGGTGAAGCTGACTATAGACTCAAGGTGATCACCGTGCATTCTCCGGAAAAAGACAAGCTTGACACATTGGCTCACTTGTTGAGCGCTATTGGTGGAAAGCCTGCCATCGTCTTCGTATCACACCGCGAGAGCGTCGACCGGGTCAGTGCCTATCTGCGTGGTTTAGGTTTTGCCGCTGGTGCCTACCACGGCGGATTGGAACAGAAAATACGCGAACGCAATCTTGGTCGTTTCCGTTGCGGCGGAACCAACGTTCTCGTATCGACAGACCTAGCCGCACGCGGCATTGACATTCCTGATGTGGAAGCTGTGATAAACTATCATCTTCCGACAGACGAAGCCACATTCTGCCACCGTAACGGGCGCTCCACACGCTGGGAGCGTAATGGGACGTCCTATATTATCATCGGGCCCACTGAGGAGCGCCCTTCCTACGTTAGTCCCCAGACCGAAGAACTGTCTGTCGCCAATGTGCCAGTCCGCCCTGTGATGCCACCTTGGTCCACCATCTATATTGGACGCGGCAAGAAGGACAAGCTCTCTCGCGGTGATGTGGCCGGTTTCCTTTGTAAGAAAGGCGGGCTGCGTGGCACAGACATCGGCCGCATTGAGTTGGGTGACCATCAGGTCTATGCTGCCATAGCACGTTTACGGCTGAACGCATTGCTCAAGGCTGTGGCTGGAGAGAAAATCAAAGGCATCAAGACCATCATAGAGGAAGCCCGATAAGACTTCATGACCGGCATCACCAGCAGCCTCCTCCAACCGAAACTATCTATTCCATGAATATTTCAATACCACATAACGAACTCACCGCAGCCGCCCAGAAAGGGGCAGAGCCTTTCGTCCTTCTCATCATGAAGCGCATCGCAGAGGCTGTGGGCGGTGAACTCAACGCCGAAGCACTTCAGAAACTAAACAGCCAGCAACTGACACTTTGGGCTTACTTCATTCTGCGCGATGAACTTATGGATGGTGGGTTCGTGCAACTCATACATAATGGCTATGGGCCATTTTTCTTCCGTAACCCGTTCGCCAAGGCCATGCGCCAGTGGGGACTGGGTGAGCTGTCCAAAATCATAAACAAGGCTCAGAAACTTTATGCCCAGTATGGCGATGAGATTGCAAACGACTGCACCTCAGAGGAGTTCATGGCCCTGTTCGAGCAGTATCCTAAATTTGACGATCTCGACGATGCCTTTGTCGAGTCTGAAGAAGATTTCACTGCACTAGTGGCACAGTATGTCGATGAGCACCTCGACACATTCATCAACATTCAGAACAATGGCTGACAAGAAATTGAAGAAAGCGGCCGCACGCGCCGTGAACATAAAGAACAAGCGTGCAGAGTTCGACTACCTTGTTGTTGACCGCTACACGGCAGGGATTGTGCTGACGGGCACAGAGATTAAGAGCATTCGGGCCGGTAAGGCTGGTCTAGTCGACACGTTCTGCTATATCCACAATGGTGAGGTCTGGGTGAAAAACATGTATGTGGCCCCCTATGACCTTGGCTCGTACAATAACCATGCGCAACGCCGTGACCGCAAACTGCTGCTCAACCGTAAGGAGATACGCACACTGCAAGACGAGACCAAGGCACCCGGATTCACCCTCATTCCGTTGCGTCTGTTCATCGATGAGAATGGGCGGGCAAAACTCATAGTCGGACTGTGCCGCGGTAAGAAAGAGTATGACAAGCGCGCCTCATTGCGGGAAAAGGATGACCGCCGCGAAATGGATCGCTTCATTAAAAACCATTAAGTCCATGCGAATGCCACAACTCACTGACCTCATACGCCAACGCATCCTGATACTCGATGGCGCCATGGGAACCATGATACAAAGCTACAGACTTGGCGAAGATGACTTCCGTGGCCAACGCTTTGCCAGTCTGCCCGGACAGCAGAAAGGCAACAATGAACTGCTGACACTGACACGCCCAGACGTCATCGGCGACATTCACCGCCGTTACCTCACAGCTGGGGCAGACATCATCGAGACAAACACATTCAACGCGCAGCGCATCTCGATGCAGGACTATCACTGCGAGCCGCTTTGCAGGGAGCTCAACTTGGAAGCCGCGCGGCTGGCACGGCGTCTGGCCGACGAACAGACCAGACTGACGCCTGATAAGCCGCGTTTTGTCGCTGGTTCGATAGGCCCGACAAACAAGACCTGTTCAATCAGTGCGGACGTCGACGATCCTGCGGCGCGTGCCCTGACCTTCGACGAGTTGCGCAACGCTTATGCCGAGCAGATTGAAGCGCTCATTGAAGGCGGTGTCGACGCCTTGCTCATCGAGACCATTTTTGACACGCTGAATGCCAAAGCGGCCATTATTGCGGCACAAGATGCCATGGTCGCAATCGGACGGCAGGTGCCCCTTATGATTTCTGCCACCATTGCCGACAAAGCCGGCCGTACCCTTTCAGGCCAGACCATTCGCGCGTTTGCCGCCTCTGTCTGCCATGCGCCAAATCTGCTTTCCATCGGCCTCAATTGCTCATTTGGTGCGGCTGAGATGAAACCCTACATCGAGGAACTTGCCGCAGTAGCCCCCTTTTATATTTCTGTCTATCCGAACGCCGGGCTGCCCAATTCGCTCGGCGGCTACGACCAGACCCCGCAGGAGATGGCGCATGAGCTTCAAGGATATATCGACGAGGGATTGGTCAACATCATTGGTGGTTGCTGCGGCACGACAGACAGTTTTATCGCTGCCTATACCCCTCTGGTATGTCATGATGGTGTTTTTGTCAAACCACATGTGCCCGCAAAGCCCAATCCATATCTTGTCCTGTCTGGCCTCGATGCACTGGAAGTGAGTCCAGACAAGAAATTCATCAATGTCGGAGAACGGTGCAATGTGGCTGGTTCAAGGAAGTTTCTCCGGCTTGTCAAGGAGAAAAAATATGAGGAGGCTGTGGGCATTGCCCGTCATCAGATAGAGGCTGGTGCCCAAGTGGTTGACATCAACATGGACGATGGCCTGCTTGATGCCCGTAAGGAGATGGCACATTTTCTGAACCTCTTGGCTGCGGAGCCTGAAGTCTGTCGCCTTCCGTTCATGGTTGACTCGTCAAAATGGGAGGTCATCAGCGAGGCGTTGGGACATATTCAGGGCAAGTGCATTGTCAACTCTATCTCGCTCAAAGAGGGGGAACAGGTATTCCTCGACCATGCCCGTGAATTGCACCACTATGGCGCGGCAGTCGTGGTCATGGCTTTTGACGAGAAAGGACAAGCGGACACTTTCGACCGCCGCATCGAGATCTGCTCCCGTGCCTACCGGTTGCTGACTGAAGAAGTCGGCATGGCACCCCGCGACATCATCTTCGACCCTAATGTACTGGCCATATGTACGGGTATTCCTGAACATGACGACTACGCCGCAGACTTTATCCGTGCCACGGCGTGGATCCATACCCATTTGCCCGGTACGCACATCAGTGGGGGAATCAGTAACCTCTCCTTCTCGTTTCGCGGAAACAACTATATCCGTGAGGCCATGCATGCCGTGTTCTTGTACCATGCCATTCAGGCTGGTATGGACTTTGGTATTGTCAACCCGGCGACCAGCGTCACTTACGAAGACATCCCCCAAGACCTGCGCACCGTCATTGAAGATGTCGTACTCAACCGGCGTCCCGCCTCCGAGCGACTCATCGCAATGGCACAGGAGATGCAAAACAAACAGCACGGTTCGGCGACTGAAACACAGCCCACTGACACTTGGCGGAACTCCCCCGTCGACGAACGTCTCAAACACGCGCTCATTGCTGGCATCAGTGACCATATTGAGGCTGACATCTTGGAAGCCCTGCCTTGCTATCCCCATGCCATCGACATCATCGAAGGACCACTCATGACGGCGATGGACATAGTCGGCGAGCGCTTTGGCGCTGGAAAGATGTTTCTTCCGCAAGTGGTCAAGACTGCCCGCACAATGAAACTCGCCGTCAACACGCTACAGCCTTATATAGAAAAGGAAAAGGCGGCTGGCGCAAAGGCCGGACGGGCCATTATGGCCACTGTGAAGGGAGATGTGCATGATATCGGCAAGAACATTGTCGGTGTAGTCCTAGCATGCAACAATTATGAGATTTCAGATCTGGGTGTTATGTGCCCGGCAGAGAAGATCGTTGAGGCGGCAATGACACTGCAACCAGACTTCATCGGTCTGAGTGGACTCATCACGCCAAGCTTGGATGAAATGATACATACCGCAGCGGAGTTGAGACACGCCGGCATTTCTGTGCCTATCGTCCTAGGTGGGGCCACAACAAGCAAGCTGCACACCGCGCTGAAGATAGCGCCGGACTATGACGGGCCGGTTGTGTGGGTGAAAGACGCTTCACAGATGGTGCTTGTCGCCGCAAAACTCACCAATCCGGATTTGCGTGATGGGTTTATTGCCCAGAACGAGGCGGAGCAAGAATCCTTGCGCAGCCAACACAAGCGGGAAACTGCCGAACTGTCATCTCTCGAACAAGCCCGCGAGAACAAACTAAAACTTTTTGACTGACTAAGCTAAGTATCATGAACGTAAAGCGCCTACTCCTTTCCATAACCATGATGGCATTGTTTGCCAATGATGCTGTGGCTGGAAATTTTGTCATAGCCAGAAATGGGCATTTCTATGCATCATCTCAGTCACAGGCTCCTTATTACTTCATCGGCACCAACATATGGTATGCACCGATATTGGCTTCAAAGGGCAGCGGCGGTGACCGCCAAAGACTAAAGCATGAACTCGACGAGCTGAAGAGACTCGGACTGACCAATCTGAGAATCTTGGTCGGAGCTGATGCCGGAAGCTGCAATGCAAACCCGGTAAGGCCTTACCTGCAAAGCGAACCGGGTGTTCTCAATGACACATTGCTTGATGGACTTGACTATCTTTTGCAAGAAATGGAACAGCGGGACATGGTCGGCGTTTTCTATCTGAACAATTCATGGGATTGGAGCGGTGGCTACGGGTTCTATCTCAAGCAGACGGGGCATGGCGACTCACCCTCGGCCGAAGGCGACGGATATAACCAATATGTAAACTATGCCGCTGCGTACTCGACTGACACAGTCGCCCAACGACTCTACATGGACTATGTGGCAAAAATCGTCAACCGCACTAACCGCTACACAAAGCAGCCTTACAAGGAATCGCCAGCCATCATGTCATGGCAGATTTGCAATGAGCCACGCCCATTCTCACCTACAGTGAAAGATGGTTTCTATCAGTGGATAACCAAGACCGCTAGACTCATCAAAAGACTAGATCCCAATCATTTGGTTTCAACAGGGAGTGAGGGATACTATGGCTGTGAGAAGGATATGTCACTCTATGAACGGATACACACCATACCGGAAATTGATTATTTCACCATCCATATATGGCCTGTCAACTGGGGATGGAGTTCCCGCTCCGCGCTGTACACAACACTCCCCAACGTCTATCTGAAGACAGAAGACTATATCGCCCGCCATGAGCGGCTTGCTGAGAAATATGGCAAGCCCTTGGTCATCGAAGAGTTCGGCTATCCCCGTGACCGGAACTATTACAAAGCCGGGACACCGACCGTAGCCCGGGATGCTTTCTATAACTTTGTGCTCAATCAAGTCGTAGAAAGCCGGAAACGCAATGGAAATATCGCAGGTGCCAATTTCTGGGGCTGGAGTGGCACCGCGCGTGCTGATTCTGTGACTTGGCATCCGGGAATGGACTACCTTAACGACCCACCTCATGAGCCCCAGGGCTGGTACTCTGTCTTTGACACAGACACATCTTCCATCAAATACATAGAGGAACATATCCACCAACTCAAATAGGCGTAACATACAAAAATCCAGAATGAACAAGTTTGAACTTCAGTCCAACTTCGCCCCGACTGGCGACCAGCCTGAGGCCATTCGCCAGTTGACAGAGGGCATCAGGGCAGGAGTTCCGGCGCAGACCTTGCTAGGGGTCACCGGATCGGGTAAAACATTCACAATCGCCAATGTCATTGCCGCCATCAACAAGCCCACACTTATTCTGAGCCATAACAAGACACTGGCGGCCCAGCTATACTCGGAATTCAAGGGCTTTTTCCCGAACAATGCCGTTGAATATTATGTGTCTTACTATGACTATTATCAGCCCGAGGCCTATATCGCCTCTTCTGATACATACATAGAGAAGGACTTGGCCATCAACGAGGAGATAGACAAACTCAGGCTGGCTGCGACCTCGGCGCTCCTTTCAGGAAGAAAAGACGTGGTCGTCATCTCCTCAGTCTCGTGTATCTACGGTATGGGAAACCCAGCCGCTTTCTATGAGAATGTCATAGAATTGAAGGTCGGGCGCAAAATCGCCTTGAACGCATTGCTCCGGAAATTGGTGGACAGCCTATATACCCGCAATGATGTGGCCCCACAGGCCGGTAATTTCAGGGTGCGTGGAGACAGCGTGGATGTCTATTTGGCCTATGCCGACGAAATGGTTCGCATCACATTCTGGGACGAGGAGATCGACAGCATTGAGGAAATCAACGCGCTCAGCGGAACACGCTTGGCCACATTTGACGAGTACAAGATCTACCCTGCCAACCTTTTCCTCACCTCAAAAGAAACCCAGGAGCATGCCATCCGGCAGATACAGGATGACCTTAGGGCGCAGGTCGAATTGTTCAATGAACAGGGAAAGACGCTTGAGGCAAAGCGCTTGAACGAGCGCGTCAGCTACGATATTGAGATGATACGGGAGCTGGGGCATTGTTCTGGCATTGAGAACTATTCACGCTATTTCGACGGCCGGTCCCCAGGCACAAGGCCCTATTGCTTGCTTGACTTCTTTCCCGAAGATTTCCTGATTGTCATCGATGAAAGCCACGTCAGCATACCACAGATCCGGGCCATGTATGGCGGTGACCGTTCCAGAAAGGAGTCATTGGTCAACTATGGATTTAGACTGCCAGCCGCAATGGACAACAGACCTCTAACTTTCGACGAGTTTCATCAGATGGCCAAGCAGGTCATCTATGTCAGTGCCACTCCGGCTGAATATGAACTTTCCGAAAGTGAGGGTGTAGTGGTGGATCAAGTGATTCGTCCGACCGGCCTGCTCGATCCACCGATTGAAGTGAGACCAACGGATTTTCCGGTGGACGATCTGATGGAGGAAATCCGTCAGTGTGTCAGTCGGGACGAACGCGTGCTTGTTACCACACTGACCAAGCGAATGGCTGAGGAGCTTACAGACTATTTACTCAAGAACGGCGTTTCCACGGCATATATTCATAGCGATGTGGATACCTTGGAACGGGTGCAAATCATGGAAGATTTACGTAAGGGCATATACAGCGTACTTGTTGGCGTGAACTTGTTGCGTGAGGGATTGGACCTGCCAGAAGTGGCCTTGGTTGCCATTCTGGATGCGGACAAGGAAGGTTTTCTCCGTTCTCATCGCTCGCTGACACAAACGGCCGGACGGGCGGCACGCAATGTAAACGGACGCGTCATCATGTATGCAAAGACCATCACCCAGTCGATGCAACTGACGATCGACGAGACCAACCGACGACGCATCAAGCAAATGCACTACAATGAAGAGCATGGCATCACACCTACACAGGTACGTAAGAATGTAGAAGCCAATGATCTGGCCAATCGAAACAAAGAGAAAGAGCAACATCGCCTCTATGAGATATCTGATAGCGCAACCGCAAAAGTCGCAGAAACAGCGGTGGACTATGGGCGAGACAGTAAGGAGACTGTGGAGCAGCGCATTGAGCGGCTACGCGGACAGATGAAACGTGCAGCGGCACAACTTGATTTTGTCATGGCGGCGCAGTTGCGCGATGAGCTCCTGGCATTGGAGAAAAACCGAAAACCTGAAAGTAATGACTAATCCTATTATACGTTTTGTAAAAAACTGGACCCTGCCTATCGCCATGATAGCAGGCGCACTGCTTTACTTCGCTGCCGCCAGAGTTCCAGTGCTCGCCAGCAACAGAGACCTGTTGCTAGGGGCCATATCCATTATTCAGCCTGTGCTCATATTCGCCATGCTCTTCATCACCTTCTGCAAGGTAGATCCACATACACTGCACATACGGTCATGGCAGGGCTGGCTGCTCCTTGTACAGATACTGGGTTTCAGCCTGCTTTCGTCTCTGCTCATTCTCTTCCCGCACATGCGTGGCAGGGTCATCGTGGAGGGGGCAATGCTATGCTTAGTGTGCCCAACTGCTACGGCAGGGGCTGTGATTACCCACAAACTCGGCGGTGACGCTTCCGGGCTTACGGCATATACCATACTGGTGAATCTTGCGGTGGCCATCATTGTTCCTGTGTTTGTTCCCCTCGTCAATCCGCACCCGGATCTCGACTTCAGTCTGTCGTTCTTTATGATTATGGGCAAGGTGTTCCCAATGCTCATATGCCCGTTCTTTGCCGCAATGCTTGTGCGCCAATTTTTTCCTCGCCTACAAGCAAAGATCTCATCTTACAGGGATCTGGCCTTCAACATCTGGGCCGTGTCCCTGGCACTGGCCATTGCGGTCACAACGCGCAGTATTGTCCATGCCAATATCGGACTGGGGGAGCTGGCGGGCATAGCTGTAGCAAGCCTTGTTTGCTGTATCGCCCAATTTGCCCTGGGCCGTCGTATCGGGAGCCTGTACAATTGCCCTATTGCGGCTGGACAGAGCTTGGGGCAGAAAAACACGGTGTTTGCCATTTGGATGGGCTACACGTTCCTCACACCGGTCAGTGCGATTGCCGGGGGCTTCTACTCCCTATGGCACAATGCTTTCAATTCCTGGCAGTTATACCAGCAACGGAACAGGCAAGTGCCCGACAAGCCCAAGGCTTGAATCCACCTCCAGTGGCAAGGTGCGGCATATTTAGCTATCCACTTTCGTGAAATATAACTATTTCTCCTCGTCCATGGCGCCTGCATCTCACAAGGCCGTTCTACTAAATTAAGCAAACGTTCCGGTGATATACACTTGGATTCCTTGTGTGTTTGAGCCAAAAGCGCTATATTTGCCCACAATAAATACACGCCACAATGAAAGTATGCACTACTTCTATTATCATAGCACTGTTCATGGCCTTCGGCTGTGGTCTTGAGGCGAGTGCCTTGTCCTATCAGCCAGAGAGCACTGAGCAGTCAGAATTGCTTCAGCAAGAGATCTCGATCAAGGTTTCTGGACAGAATGTCAGGATAACAAAAGCGAATGGACTCAAACTTGAGGTCTACAGCATTACCGGAACGAAGATTTCGACTACAAACATAGACTCCAACGACAAGACCATCAATCTCGGCCTTGGCCGCGGATGGTATATTCTTCGTGTGGGCACACTGACCAGAAAAATAGCCATTCTCTCCTGATCCTGTCATACAGTTCGGCTTGTAGCCCAGAATGGCTTCTAGGCCTTACGCATAAAAGGCGGCGTACATGAGACTTTCAATCATGTGCTCCGCCTTTGGTTCATCTGCCCTCTTTATAACAACCAACCTCGCTTAGGAAGACACCGCTATACGACAAAGGCGGAACCTGAGATTACGACGATCTTAGGTTCCGCCTGGTGCAAGTGGCAAGCTTGTCACTTCATGACTTTCCAAGTCTGGCTGCCTTGCCGATAAAGCAAAATGCCCTTTTCTCCATTTGTTGCCTTGCGGCCATCTACAGTATAAATCTGATACGGTTTGGACAAATCAAGGCCCGTCGCAGTCTCCACTTTCTGGATTCCCGATGTCGAAGGTGTCCCCGTGACGGTTATATTCTTTATGGCCCAGGCCATAGCTTCCACAACCGTACTCGTATAGTGGAACTGTATGCGAATCTTTTTGCCGGCATAAGCCGCAAGACTGATGGCGCCGGCGTTGACCTTTTCATCTATCACATTGCTTTCTGGCCAAGTGACATGGTCATTCACTTCTTCGGTCTTGTCGCCCACAAGAACCTCTACATGTAGGACATCAGACGGACGGTCGTTTCTGGCCAACCATGCAGAGTGGTCAAATGTAAACGACGCATCGCTATAACCAGTCAGGTCGATCTCCGGGCTGGTCAGATAGGCGTCTATCGACAGGTTCTGGGTACCAATGCGGCCAATGGCCTGCCAACCTCTATTGGACACATTTTTCCAAACCGTCTCATTGTCTGTGGTAAAACCACCGTCAGAGGTCGTAAAATCAGCATTGAGAATGGTGGTCGTCGCATCAGCGGTAGCGCTGGGGACTGTCGTTCCATTTACAGGAAGAGCACATGACAGTGTAGCGGCAAACAATGCCACTCCTAAGAATGACGTTTTGATGTAATGTCTTTTCATGAAAATATGATTTGAAGTTTAGTAAATAGAAGTTTTCCAGCTTTGCGTAGTTATTGTCTTGTGTGCCAATGGGCTACCCGTCACAAGCGACACCGCTTCAGTTATGCGTACAGAATCACTTTTCCAGTTCACAGGTTCCCTCTGGCGAACGCGTGCAAAGTTACGAACTATCCCTAACCCTCTCCCGGATTCTAATATAAAAGAAATTAACAAGAATCAAACGATTAAATATGTCGTAATCAAAGTAATAATATATTGCAATAAATGAGCTGATATATTTTTGTCTTTCACGTCTAAAAGGGAAAGACTGCACGAACTTTGCTGTGATGTGTCGTTCTTGATTCAGGCACAGAAAGAACCTGTATTTGTACAAAACAAAAGGGCATAAAGAGGCCCGAACTCTTTATCTATCAAATATGGGGGAGGACTGGATGACCGGAATGCAGATAAAGAATTCGAGCCTTCTTCCCTTGCGAAAAGGGTGAGACATTGCTTCTCCCCCGATAAGCGTCCGTCTCAATGCGAATGGCTAAATAAGAAAAGCCGTTTTTATCTTGTCAGAGCAGTTCGAACCGCTCCTTAAGACGGCTATAGTACCGGCGGCTGGCAAAGAGTTCTATCCCCGAGAAGGGAGCACAGAAGCGACAGCGCTGTGTCGCATTCTCTATGGCCACCAGATAGTTGAGGTTGACAATGCACGAGGAACTGATGCGAATTAATGTCGATGGGGCCATTGCCACCAAGTCGGTCGCTGTCACTCCGGCGTGCAGCCGGTGTACACTGCTGTCTGTCAACGTGAGCACCCAAGAGCGGGTGATCCGATCATACTGTACCATCAGCACCTCACCCACACTCACCAGCAACAGCTCACTGATAGTCTGGAGGGCCAATTTCCGTGGGCCACCGTTCTCCAATCCCGCCATCGGCCTGCCAATCTGATGAACCGGACTGGCGGGCATCTCCAGAATGCGGTCTATGATGCCTTTGAGCTCTTCCTTCGTATAAGGTTTGAGCAGAAAGTCGAAAGCTGAATTGCGCAAGGCATCCAGCAGATAGTTGCTATGGCCTGTGTAAAAGACTGCATGGAATGTAAAAGACAGCCGTGGACGGATGCTTTGGAGAAAATCCAGACCGCTCTTGCCTGGTACTTCAATGTCAAGGAACACAACGTCGGGCTGTAGCTCTAATAGCGGAAACGTAGCTTCTGTATATGAAGAGAAGGTATGGACATCACCGACCTCCGGCAACTGACTCAAATCGTCAGCCAACGTCTTCAGCGGTCCGGCTTCGTCGTCTACGACAAAAACTGTCAGTTTCTTAGGCAGGTCGTTTTCCCTCATTTATCCAGTCTGCTACATGTTTTGATACTAAAGGTGTCACCCTCTATATTCCTGTTGTAAAGTTACAACAAAATCTTCAGATACCCACTGAGGTACAATGGGTCATTTTGCCTAAGTGGCAAATATTGCCGTATAAGTGGTAGAATTTAATGCTTATGCGGTCGAATTATTTTTTTAGGGCACTTACAACTAAGGCTAGACTGGGTCAGATGTTCCAGTTATACCTTACCGGAACCTCCATGCAGACAACGGTGCCGCAGGCATCTTCTCGGTTGGCGATGTCGAAGCTGGCCTTTTCGGCATTGTGCTCGTTGAGTACCTGTATCGTCCGTGCCAGGACAAGAAGGCCGGTACCGGTGTCGCGTCCCGTCTTGGGAATATTTCCCGGATTGTAGCCAGCCCCGTTGTCCTCTATCTGCAAGACAACGTGTGTGGGAGTGCAATTGATATGAACATCGATGCGGCTATCGTCTGTCAGGGTCGGGAATGCATGTTTGAGGGCATTCTCTATGGGGATTTGCAAGCTCATCGTGGGGATCAGCAGTTGGGGCAGAGGCTCGCTCATATGCCAGCAGACCTTCGGTTTTCCGCCATTGACCAAGTGGTAAAGGCGGATGTATTTGTCGACGATGGCATATTCCTCACCAATGGAGATGGCCGTTTTCCCAGCAACGACAAGATTTGACCGCAGCACATCGATGAGCAATCCGATAGTCTTTGACAACTCAGGATAGCGGCTGAAACGTGGCAGGATGGTACCGAGCACATTGAAGACATAATGCGGCTGCATACGGTTTTGGACGATGTTCATTCTCAGCCGTGCCATTTGCTGCACTTGTGAGCGGTGACGCCTCTCGGCCCGGCGGTGCCCCAAGGTGACAATGACAATAATGCCCAACGCCAGAATAATGAGACCACCGGTGATGCCAACGATCCAAGCCTGCTGCCGGGAAGTCTTCGCCCGGTAATCGGCAATGACGATACGCTGGCGCATGAGTGTCGTGTCCTGCTCGTAACGTAGCCGTGTCTCTTCAATGTTATTGAAAACCTGCTGGTTTCGCAGGACGTCCTCATAGTGTTGTGCAAGTATGATGCAGCGGTAGGCCTCTTGCCAGTTGTGGCGTTTCTCTGCATAGCGCCGGAGCCGGTCGTAATGGAGTGCGAGGTAGCGTGGGTCGTCCACATTCGCCGTGTCTATATCATGTTTCAGCAATCGTTCCGCAATGTCCAGTCGGTTGTTGTCAAGGGCTGCTTCCAAGGCCAGGCTGAACAGATAGAAGCGCATGGAAGGATTGGCCTCAGGATTGGCGCGGACATAGTCCACACCTTTGGTGATGGCCACCGCAGCCCGCGCCGCCTGGCCTTGGCGCAAGAGGGTTTCGCCGATGTTGCCATAAGTCTGAGCAACGAGGTCGGGGGCATTCATCCCCTCAGCCAGCCGGAGGGCTTTCCTAAAACAGCTGAGGGCTTCGGCATAGCGTTTCTCAAAGAAGTAGCAGTTGCCCCTTGTCGTATAAAAGAAGAGCCGGCTGTTGTCTGGTTCTTGGTGAATGCCGGCTTCGGCTGCATCAAGGTACCAGTTCGCCTCTTTGTAGTTGTCTATCATGACGTAGACTTGGCCAAGTCCGGAGTTGATAGGCGGCAGCAGGTCATTGAGTCCACAAGAGTCTGCAATGAAGTGTGCGCGTCTGTAGTAAGTTGCCGCTTGTGGCAGATGCCCGCTGTGCAGATTGGCGTCGGCCAGATTGATGTAAGCGTTAACCAGGCCTTCTTTTTCCCCGGCGGCTTGCAACAGCCTGCAAGCCTTTGCGAAATAGTCACGGGCTCGGCTGAAGTCACCATGACGGATGCACGACACTCCCTTATGGTTCCACGCCAAGCCCTCGATATCTTCATGTCCATGATTACGGCGACACCAATCAATGATACGATTCCGCACATGGGCGGCACCGGCCGTGTCGCCTCCAAAATCCTGTGCCACCGCCGTATAGAGCTCTACCAGCAGTCGCTGGGTCGTGTCGGCCAGTGTATGCGCCAAACTGTCCAGACTTCGCCGGGCCCTTACCGGGTCTGCGTAGATCGTCCCCATTTTCTGGCGTATCGTGCTGTCCAATGCAGCATCGTCGTGCTCCGCTGTTCTCGATGCCGAAAAATGGCAGCCGCTTACTGCCGAGAGTAGGAAGAGCAGTTGCAACGCCAAGGCCAGCCATGGTGTCGGTGGATGTACTGTGTTTGTTTGCTTTGGTTTCATCTGCATGACAGGTGTCATATTATTTCACGCACGGCCAAGTTTCCAGCGACCGCATTTGCAAAAATAGCATTTTTTCGCCGAAAATCCATTGGCACTCACGGCAGATCGACTGGAATGAGCCCAAATCGGTCATTAGATTTCGTGATGATTTTCAGGTTTTTGTCAGGTAGATTTTTATTCTCTCTTGAAGGAGTATAGCGGGCTATACGACTGAAAGAGAAATGAAAAGATGCCGACAAAAGGCGCAAAGCATCCGAAAAGCCGATGACCAATGTTAGAACTATCCCATGACGGTCTAATGACCGATTGGGGATAAAGTAAAGCCTGGCCTTGGTGTCTTCGCCATTTATTGCCAACTTTGCAGCTGTAACAGAGTCCAAGGTGGCCAATGGCCGCCATCTCAATTCATCCCCCTTATGAGCAATCCGCGTTATCCCGCCATGCGCCTGCCGTCGCTTCTGTGCGTCGCGTTAGCCTTGTTTATATCCGCCGTGCGGTCACTTCCCGCTGCTGGCAGCCAGCGCCAGCGACCGCGCGTCGCGGTGGTACTGAGTGGCGGCGGTGTGAAGGGGGCCGCCCATGTCGGTGTCTTGCGTGCCGTCGAAGAGGCCGGACTTCCCATTGACCTGATCGTTGGCACGAGCATGGGATCAATCGTTGGCGGGCTTTATGCCATGGGCTATACGACCGGCGAACTGGACTCACTCTTTCGTCACCAGGATTGGACCTTTGTGCTCAGCGACCAGCCGGCGCGCAACCAGCTTTCACTGGCAGAGCGCGAATGGGGGGAACGCTATGCGCTCACCGTACCGCTTGGCAAGCAGGGACGCCCACGCCAATCGGGCCTGTTGCGCGGGCAGAATCTGGGAAACTTGCTGGCGCGCCTGACACTGGGTTATCATACAGAGACCGATTTCGACAGCCTGCTCATTCCGTTCGCCTGTGTAGCCACCAACTTGGCCAATGGCGCCCCCATTGTGCTGCGGCGCGGCGTACCGGCCACTGCAATCCGGGCCAGCATGGCCATTCCTGGAGTTTTCACCCCTGTCGTGCGTGACGGAATGACACTGGTCGATGGTGGCTTGTCGGACAATTACCCTGTCGACGTCGCCCGTGCCCTGGGAGCAGACATCGTCATCGGTTCTACCGTGCAGAAAGCTTTTACAGATTCTGTAGAGTTCAATTCCGTCTACGGTGTACTTGACCAAGTGGTAAGCATCATGTGCCGGAACCGCTATGAGGAAAATGTTCGCAACAGTGACATCTGCCTGCGCATACCGGTGTCTGAGTATTCGACGATGGATTTCAGCGCAGCGGCCATCGACACGATCCTGTCCCGCGGCTATCGCACGGCACATGCGGCTTCGGGGCGCCTGGACAGTCTCAAGCGTGTGGTCTTTGGCACTGACACGGCCAGTTGCGCGACCGGCCAAAGGCAGCCCAGACACCACAGTCCGACGACGGCGTCTGGACGCTATCAGGTCAGCCAGATCACGTTCGAAAATGTCAGTCCAGCCGAAGCGGCCACCATACGCCGTGCCTGTCGCCTGAACGACCCTTCGGGCATCAGCCTAGCACAGATCGAAGAGGCGCTGCGCCTGCTGCGCAACAAGTTTCTCTATGTTGATGCCGACTATACGCTCACAGCCGATGCCAGCGGCTATCTTCTGACCTTCCGCGCTCAGGGTAAGAATCGGAGTAAGGTGGGTGCGGGTGGGCGCTTCGACACGGAGGAGATGGCAGCCGTGCTGCTCGGTGCGGATCTCATACTCGGCACACACACGCCCTCTCACCTCAACTTGACGGGTAAGTTGGCCGAGCAGTACTTCGTGCGCCTCGGTTATACACTGGAACCACGTCTGTACCGCCAGTTTTCAGTGGGCTATGAGTTGCGCCACAACGACATCAACGTCAATGAGCGTGGCCGCCGCGCTTACAACCTGTCCTATCAGCTCCATACACTGACCGCCGCCTATGCCCACCAGCGTATCCGTAACGTCGACGGCGAGCTGGGCATGAAGATCGCTTACTACGATTACGGCAATCTGTTGGCGACGAATGACCGCGTATCACAACTCAAATCAGACTTTTACTACACCGGTTACCTGCGCTTACGCTACAACTCAACAGACAAGGGCTACTTCCCGACACGCGGCTCACGTTTCGCCGGCGAAGTCGCCTTCACCACCGACAACCTCTCCTATCTTGCCCGCCCACATGCCTTCCAGTCGCTCACGGCCTCGTGGGAGACGGTGTGGCAGATCAGCCGCCCGCTGGCTCTGCTGCCCAGCGTACGCGGACGGGCACTCTGGGGACGTGACATCCCCCTACCCTTCTCTAATGCTTTCGGCGGACTGTTGGCAGGCCGCTATGTTGAGCAGCAACTGCCCTTTGTCGGCGTGTCGGGCATAGAGCCGACACGCGACGCCCTTGCCATCGCAGGCCTGAACGTGCGCTACAATGTCCATGGGCGCCATTATGCCACACTGCTGACCAATGCCGGCGTCGAAAACGATCGGTTGTCAAACCTGCACCGTGGACGTTACATCTACGGATTCGGCTTGCAATATGGCCTTGACACCAAACTCGGTCCCATCACGGGGACACTGAGCTATTCCAGCAATTCGCAGAAGGTACTCTTCTACCTTGGTGTCGGCTTCAATTTCTGAAGCCCGGATTTGCCTGTTAGGGCAAGATGTCGTAACTTTGCGAGGGTTCAAGGTCGCATCCCATGGCCAGAAAACGGTATCAGACAGGCAAGTGCTGTCTACCCATTCATATTCAATGAAAAAGAAACTACTTCTCACGCTGCTGGGCACCAGTTGCGTCCTGTTGCTCCCTGCACAGACCTCATACAGATATACCATAGCTGGAACAGTCAAAGACTCCGTCTCTGGCACGGCCGAACCTTATGTCACGCTGCGGCTTTTGGCTCCCGGTACCAACCGTGCCATCGCCGTAGCCACCACTGATGCCAACGGGCGCTTCACAGCTGGCACAAACCGCAGTGGCACTTACGACCTCCAGGTGTCCTCCATCGGCATGCGCACCATTACCCGCCGCCTGACGCTCACAACCAGCCATACCGATGTGGGTACCCTGCTTATGTCTGAGATCACCTCTTCTTTGGGCGAAGCCACGGTCACAGCCCAGCGCCCGATAGTCAAGACTGAGGTAGACCGCATTTCCTATAACATGTCAGACGATCCGGAGGCTCAGACCAATTCTCTTCTGGACATGCTTCGCAAGGTGCCGATGGTCACAGTCGACGGTGAAGACAACATCAAGGTCAACGGCAGCAGTGGCTTCAAGGTCTATGTCAACGGCAAGCCCAATCAGATGATGAGCAGCAATCCCTCGATGATACTGAAAAACTACCCGGCTTCTGCCATCAAGAAAGTCGAGGTCATCACTGACCCAGGCGCGAAATATGATGCTGAGGGCGTCACGGGGATTCTCAACATCGTCACCGATGCGGAGACCAAAAGCAGCGGCTATACTGTCACGCCAAACATCAGCTATTCCAACCGCGGTTACTTCGGCAATGTATTCGCCATGGCGCAGGTGGGAAAGCTGACGGTCTCGGCCAATTATGGTATCGGACACCACTCGCAACCGTATGACGACCAAGGCAGTGAGCGTGAAACTTTCAACGACGCCACCAACCATCTGCTCTCATCTACGGGCAAACAGAAAAGCAGTGGCACGTTCCAGTTCGGCAGCCTTGACGCGAGCTACGAGTTCGATGCCAAGAACCTGCTCAGCATCTCCGCCGGGCTTAACAGCTATCACGGACGGCGCAACACCTACGAGACTTACCGCATGACCGCTGCCGATGCGACACAGACCTACGCCTACGACATCTTCACCTCCGGTCGCGACCGCTATGATGGCTATAACGCCAGTGCTGACTACCAGCATACATTCAGCCGCGAAGGGCAGTCACTGACACTCTCCTACCGCTTCAACACATCACCGGGCAGCAGCAAGGAGGACACTTATTATTCCGGACTCACCGATGTGCCCTATGCGCTCAAGGATCGTGTCAGCGATCCTGACAATCACTCCAGTGAGCACACAGCCCAAGCTGACTTTGTCACCCCCTTGGGGCAGCACCACACTTTCGCCGCCGGCCTGAAATACATCTATCGCATCAACAGCAGCGATAGCCACGAATGGACACGCCCCTCAGAAACAGACGCACCTTTCGGCCTTGACGCCGAAAACAGCATCAGCTACCGCCACCGCGCCGACATTGCCGCAGCCTACAGTGAATACACGCTCAAGGCGGGCAATTTCACCGCCAGGGCCGGACTGCGCTATGAGTTTTCGCACTTCCGCATCAACTACCCCGACGGTCGGCTACCCGGATTCAGCAACGACTTCAATGACCTCGTCCCGTCGATCAATCTGGGTTACAGCCTTTCACAGGCCACAATGGTGAAGGCCGGCTACAACATGCGCATCGGACGGCCCGACATCTCTTATCTGTCGCCTTACGTCGTGCGCCCGACAGCCGAATCTGTCAGTTACGGCAATCCGAACCTCAATAGCGAGAAAGCCCACAACTTCGATGTCAGCTTCAGCCGCATGATGCCGAAACTGAGCATCAGCACCACGCTGGCCTATATGTTGCAGACTAACGGCCTGACGCCTTACAGCTTCTTGGACAGCCACAATGTCACGAACCGCACTTATGGCAACTTCAAGCATGCCAAGGAGCTGAAACTAAGTGCTTATATCAATTGGGCTTTCACGAACGGCACTGTGCTCAACCTCAATCTCAGCGGAGGCTATGCCGACTACAAAGCCTACCACTATTACGGCGACTATGACGCCCACAACCACGGATTCAACGGGGACGGGTTCGCAAGCCTGCGCCAAGATCTGCCGCTCAAGCTGAAGCTTAGCCTGTATGGCGGCGGACGCACCACCTCCCCCAACCTGCAAGGCCGCGAGGCCAGCTTCTACTTCTATGGACTCAGCCTGAGCCGTTCTCTGTTGGAGGAAGACCGTCTCACACTGACGCTTACGGCCGGCAACTTTCTCCACCCGGAACACACATTCCGCAACACAACTCAGACCGCAGACTACCGTTCGTCGTCATTCAGGACCATTGATATGATGCGCATCGGGTTCGGCGTACGCTACCGGCTTGGCAGTCTGAAGACCGCAGTCAAGAAAGCCACGCGCACCATCGACAATTCCGATGTCATGAAACAGTCTGGCAATAACGGTTCGGAAGACAGCGGTAGCCAGCAAGGAGGCATGTAAAAGCGCCTCTATACACAGCACACATTCTACAACGATCAACACGACATGACGCCATATTTGGACATTCAGCACCTGACCAAAAGCATCGGTGACCTGATACTCTTCGAAGACATATCTTTCTCCATCGGTGAGGGGCAGCACGTGGGGCTCATCGCCCGCAATGGCACCGGAAAGTCCACCCTGCTCAACATCATCGCGGGTAAGGAGGACTATGACGAGGGCAGCATTGTCTTCAGAAACGGCATCAGCGTCGGCTATCTCGAACAGACACCGGACTACGCTCCCGACACAACCGTCATAGATGCCTGCTTCAGCCAAGCCGGCGAGCTGTCCGAACTCATCAGCCGCTACGAACACTGCCTTGACACACCGGGCAATCCGGGACTCGACACACTCATTGACGAGATGGAACGCCGCCAGGCTTGGGACTTCGAACTGCGCGCCAAGCAGATCCTTACGAAACTGGACATCACAGACTTCAACAAACCGATCGGCCAGCTCTCTGGTGGTGAGCTCAAGCGCGTGGCACTGGCCAATGTGCTCTTGACCGATCCGGACTTGCTCATCCTTGACGAACCGACCAATCATCTTGACATCGCCATGATTGAGTGGCTTGAAGGCTATCTCAAACGCTCAGGAAAGTCGCTTCTCCTTGTCACCCACGACCGCTATTTTCTGGAACGTGTCTGCGCTGTCATCGTCGAGCTGGACGACAAACAGCTTTACACCTATAAAGGCAACTATGCCTACTACCTTGAAAAGCGAGAGGAGCGCATCGCTGCCAACGACGCCAACATTGCACGCGCCAGCAATCTCTACCGCAAGGAGCTTGACTGGATGAGGCGCATGCCATGCGCACGTGGCACAAAAGCGCGCTACCGGAAAGAGGCTTTTGCCGAACTGGAGCAACGCGCCAAGCAACGGCGTGAGGAGCGCGACGCGCGAATCGATGTCAAGAGCGGGTACATCGGGAGCAAGATTTTCGAAGCTGAATATGTCAGCAAGGCATTCAAAAGCCAGCAGGGTGAAAAAATCATCCTGCACGATTTCTATTACAATTTCACCCGTTACGAGAAAATGGGCATCGTCGGCGGGAACGGTGTCGGCAAGAGCACGTTCATCAAAATGCTGCTCGGCGACGTCAAGCCCGACAGCGGCCGGTTTGTCATCGGCGAGACCGTGCGCTTCGGTTACTTCTCACAAGAAGGCATGACCTTCGACACCAGCATGAAAGTCATCGATGCCGTGCGCCGCATCGCCGAGACCATAGACCTCGGCGGAGGACGGCATATGACCGCTATGCAGTTTCTGACCCATTTCCTCTTTCCTCCGCAACGGCAGCAGGACTATATCTACAAGCTCTCTGGCGGTGAGCGCCGGCGTCTCTATCTCTGCACCGTGCTGATGAAGAACCCGAACTTCCTCATCCTCGACGAGCCGACCAATGACCTTGACATCGCCACCCTCCAACGTCTGGAAGAGTATCTGATAGACTTCAAGGGCTGCGTCATCGTTGTCAGCCACGACCGCTACTTCATGGACAAGGTCGTCGATCATCTGCTCGTCTTCAGAGGTGACGGAGATGTGTTCGACTTCCCGGGCAATTACTCGCAGTACCGCGAATGGCAAGAGCTTGAGGATGCCAAGGTTGAAGAGACCAAGGCGCCTGCCAAAAACGGCATCAAGCCTGCCAACACATGGGGCGGCGATAAGAAACGCCGGCTCACGTTCAAGGAGCGTACAGAGATGGCCACGCTCGAAAAGGAAATCGACGCGCTGGAGCAAGAGAAGGCTGAAATCGAGGCGGCACTCTGCTCCGGAACCTTGGCCATCGATGACCTGACGGAGAAGAGCAAGCGCCTGCCTGCCGTCCAAGAAGAGCTCGACGAGAAGTCCATGCGCTGGCTCGAACTGAGCGACATCGAGAAATGACGACATTACCACTTGACATATGAAACCTTTGGCAGAACGGTTGCGTCCGACAACCCTTGACGACTATATCGGCCAGCAGCACCTCGTCGGCCCAGGTGCCGTATTGCGCAACATGATAGACTCTGGCCATATCGCATCCTTCATCTTATGGGGGCCTCCGGGGGTCGGTAAGACCACGTTGGCCAAAATCATCGCCAACAGACTGGATACGCCCTTCTTCATCCTGTCTGCCGTCAACAGCGGCGTCAAGGAAGTTCGCGAGGTCATCGACAAAGCTGCCCACAGCCGTTTCTTCGGCCAGCAAAGCCCCATTCTCTTCATTGACGAAATTCACCGTTTCTCCAAGTCGCAACAGGATTCCCTGCTCGCCGCTGTGGAGAATGGCACTGTCACGCTCATCGGTGCCACGACGGAGAATCCGTCGTTTGAGGTTATCCGGCCACTGCTATCGCGCTGCCAGGTCTATGTGCTCAAGAGCTTGGACAAGGAGAGCCTGCTTCAGATTCTCCACCATGCGCTCGAGACAGACGTCGTGCTGCAGTCGCGCGAGGTCGAGGTGAAGGAGACCGATGCCCTGCTGCGCTACAGCGGCGGCGATGCCCGGAAACTGCTCAACATCCTCGATCTTCTGGCCACCGCCACCCCTGAGGGAAAACTGCTCATAGACAACGCCACGGTCACCGAACGGCTGCAACAGAACCCTCTGGCCTACGACAAGGACGGCGAGATGCACTATGACATCATCTCGGCCTACATCAAGAGCATACGCGGCAGTGACCCGGATGCCGCCATTTATTGGCTGGCCCGCATGATCGAGGGCGGCGAAGACCCGAAGTTCATCGCCAGGCGCCTCGTCATCTCAGCGGCTGAAGACATCGGACTGGCCAATCCCAACGCGCTTCTTCTGGCCAATGCCACCTTTGACGCCGTCGCGAAGATCGGCTGGCCCGAAGGCCGCATACCATTGGCCGAAACCACCGTCTACCTGGCCACCAGTCCCAAAAGCAATACAGCCTATCGCGCCATCGATGCCGCCATCGCCTTGGTCAAGACGACAGGCAATGCCCCTGTACCGCTCCATTTGCGCAATGCCCCGACAAAGCTCATGGCCGAACTGGGCTACCACGACGGGTATATCTATCCGCACGACTTCCCCGAGCACTTTGCCCCGCAACAATACATGCCCGATACCTTGCAAGGCCATCGTTTCTGGCAACCGGCCGACAATGCCCAAGAGACTAAGGCACAAGAACGGATGGCGCGGTGGTGGCAAGCGCCGACAGCCCGGAAACACGGTACCAAAGAATGATAGGCCTTGGGGCTTTAGAGAAAAAATCGTACTTTTGCACACGATTATAAAGACTACTGAGCATGGAAAGGATACAGGTCAAGGACAAAAGTTTCGGCATCTTCATTCCGGAAGACGAAATATTGAAGCGCATCCGTGAAATAGGCCAGGACATCAGCCGGGAAATGGTGGGCCAACGCCCCCTCTTGCTGGCTGTTCTCAACGGCTCTTTCATGTTTGCGGCGGATCTGATTCGCGCCATTGACCTGCCCTGTGAAATCACGTTTGTCCGCATGTCGTCCTATGAGGGGACGAGCTCTACCGGCAATGTGAAGGAACTGATCGGCCTGAAGGAGGACATCGAAGGGCGCACCGTCATCATCGTGGAAGACATCATCGATTCCGGGCTGACCATGAAGGAGCTGCTCGGCATATTGCGCGGCAAGCACCCACGTGACCTGCGAATAGCCTCACTGCTCGTCAAGCCAGGCAACCTCAAGGTCGATCTGGACATCAACTATCGCTGCTTCGACATCCCCAACGATTTCATCGTCGGCTATGGCCTGGACTATGATGGCGAGGGACGCAACCTTCGTGATATCTACAAAGTCTGCGAATAGCGCAAGACAAAAGCACACCACACAAAAACAATACTCACATCACCAACTCGTAAACTACAAACAATGAAGAACATTGTCATCTTCGGCGCACCGGGTTCCGGCAAAGGAACACAGAGCGATCTCTTGGTCAAGAAATATGGATTCAAGCACATCTCCACCGGCGACGTGCTACGCGCTGAAATCAAAGGCGGCACAGAGCTCGGCAATACCGCAAAGGGATACATTGACAACGGCCAGCTCATCCCCGACGCTTTGATGATAGACATTCTCGCCAGTGTCTATGACAGTCTCGGTTCTTGCGAAGGGGTCATCTTCGACGGTTTTCCGCGTACCATACCGCAGGCTGAGGCGCTCAAGAAAATGCTGGCTGAGAGAGGAACGGAAGTGGCCGGCATGCTGGAGCTCGACGTTCCCGACGAGATGCTCATGGAGCGCCTTGTCAATCGCGGCAAGACCTCTGGCCGCGCCGACGACAACGAGGAGACAATACGCAAGCGCCTGGATGTCTACAAGTCGCAGACGGCACCACTCGTTGACTGGTATAAGAAAGAAGGAAAGCATAACGCTGTCAAAGGCTTTGGTCCCCTCGAAGAGATCAATGCCGCCCTCTGCGCGGTGATAGACGCCCTGGCTTGACAACAGGCCGTACAGTCTACACGCAACAGACAAACAATACAGCAACCCATTTGGTCTCTCTCTGACGCCATGACACACACAGCGCGCAACGTCGGAGAGAGACCGATATATATAATATATACATACCACTACCACCATGCCCCAAAGCAATTTTGTCGACTATGTAAAGATATACTGTCGTTCCGGTAAGGGAGGCAGAGGCTCCATGCACCTCCATCGCGCCAAATACCAACCCAACGGTGGCCCGGACGGCGGCGATGGTGGGCGTGGCGGCCATGTCTATCTTCGCGGCAACCACAATTATTGGACATTGCTCCACCTCCGCTACGATCGCCACGTCTTCGCCGGCAATGGCGGCAACGGCTCCAAGTGCTGCTCGCACGGGAGCGACGGCGAAGACCGCTACATCGATGTGCCCCTCGGCACGGTCGCCTACGATGCTGAAACCGGGAAATATGTCTGCGACGTCACAGAAGACGGCCAGGTGGTCATGTTGCTCAAGGGGGGACGTGGCGGTCTTGGCAATTGGCAGTTCCGCACATCGACCAACCAGACGCCACGCTTCGCACAGCCCGGGGAGCCGATGCAAGAGATGATGGTGATACTCGAACTGAAGCTATTGGCGGACGTCGGTCTGGTCGGGTTCCCCAATGCCGGAAAGTCCACGCTGCTGTCAGCCCTGTCTTCAGCAAAGCCCAAGATAGCCAACTACCCTTTCACGACGCTGGAGCCTTCACTGGGCATCATCCCTTATCGTGACGGCCGTTCATTCGTCATGGCGGATATTCCCGGTATCATTGAGGGGGCCAGTGAGGGACGTGGCCTCGGCATACGCTTCCTCCGGCACATCGAGCGCAACTCCCTGTTGCTGTTCATGGTACCCGGCGATACAGACAACATCCGCAAGGAATATGAAATCTTGCTTGGCGAGCTGGCCCGCTTCAATCCCGGCATGCTGGACAAGCACCGCGTACTGGCCGTGACAAAGTCTGACTTGCTGGATGACGAGTTGATCCAAATGCTCCAAGAGGATCTTCCGACAGACCTGCCCATCATCTTCATTTCCGCGGTCACCGGCAAGGGATTGCCCGAACTCAAGGACAAACTTTGGGAAGAACTCAACAGCGAAAGCAACAAGCTGCAAGCCATATCCGAAGGCGGCAGCATTGTCCACCGTGACCGTGAAGCGACGCTTTTCTCCCAGGATTTCGCGGACTGGCAAGACGATTCGGCCACCGACAGCGGCGATGAGGACATCGAAGATCTGGAGGATTTCGAAATCGAAATGCTGGACGACGATGAATGACAGCCTTGGGACTTCCCCCGAACTTTTGGATTACCATGTGCCTGAACCGTTCCGTGCGTTCAGCACAATGCGGCAGGGCGGTGTCAGCCAGGGGAAATACGGTGCCTTCAACGTGAACGCCTATTGCGGAGACCTCCCCGAACACGTCAATGCCAATCGCAGCCGCCTGTGCACAGCCCTCGGTCTGGACAGCTCCAGACTGGTCATGCCCCACCAGACGCACCAGGACAGGTGCCTGGCCATCGGCCACGGCTTCTTTGAACAGCCGGCTGAGGCACGCGCAAGGTCGCTTGAGGGCGTCGATGCCATAATGACCGATCTGAAAGGGACATGCATCGGCGTTTCTACGGCCGACTGTGTGCCCATCTTGCTGGTCGATCCGGACCATCAAGCGGTTGGCGCCGTACATGCAGGCTGGCGCGGCACGGTGCTGCACATCGCTGGCAAGGCCGTGCGCACCATGCAGGATGTCTATCAGACGGATCCCGGCCACTTGCTGGCCATCATCGGGCCGAGCATCTCGATAGCGAATTTTGAAGTGGGCGATGAGGTCGTGGAAGCGTTCGCAACAGCTGGATTCCCCGTGGCGAAAGTGGCCTGTCAAATTGTGAACGGGGCCGGAACACCCCGTTGGCATATCGACCTCTGGGCCGCAAACACACTGACGCTTCTCGAAGCTGGCCTGGCCTTGCGCCACATCGCCGTCTCCGGCATTTGCAGTTATGCCAATGTGGCGTCCTTCTTCTCTGCCCGCCGACTGGGCATTGCGTCTGGCAGAATATTCAGCGGCGTGCTCATTCAGCCATGAAGTGGACGATTCTGCCATATCGGGATAGCAACTGCAGCTCATTCCGCCTAAAATACAGTTAAGAACAAAGTCCATATGCCGGAGCTCCTACCAAATGTGCGTACCTTTGCAGCGGATAAAAGTAATAAGTAGAACCGTGTCCCGAAAGGCGGGGCACAAAAATTTAGACGCAACATGAAAAAGGAACAGAACAACAATTTGGCGAAGCTCCAGTATCGTATCAACCGCTACCGTGCCATGGGAGACGGAGTAAGATGCCAGGAACTTTCCCGTGAAGTCCGCAAACTGCTTGCAGCTTCATGAGTTTCTCAGAAACAAAAGAGCGTCACTGGAATCAGGACGTGCGAACGCCCTGATTCAAAAGCTCAAATCATAAACATCATAACCAAGTCTTCAGACGCCGCAAGGATCTGTCACTAAGTGTGAGATTCATGCGGCGTTTGCCATATTTCCGGCCCTGTCGCCGCACATGAGAATGTCTGTGCGACGACATCGTTTCTATACGGGGGACACCCCGCCTGATGTTATATCGCCCCGTCCGGAGGCTTTCGTCACGTATTATCGCATTGCATGCGCCGTCAACCCCGTACCATCATCATATTCGTGTGATCCCATGACGGCCTGATGCCCGATTGGGATTTAACACTGCTTGCTT
>OIYP01000322.1_pt1 | contig 32654 bp, 30 predicted proteins | sample 1588261 | NCBI WGS metagenome assembly OIYP01 (sample SAMN03283293) | human gut metagenome | biome: human-associated habitat; material: feces | host: Homo sapiens | place: Peru | collected 2012
TTTCTTATTTTCGGACAACGGAAACAAAACAGTCCCGGCTTGATGCAATTTGCCAATCGTAACCCTCCAGAACCACCCTACACAGGGAAGCTCATGATCCATGGGCACCTATCTGCGCCCACCAGACGGATCAAATGCATCACGCAGTGCATCCCCAACAAAGTTGATGGAAATAACCAGCACAACGATCATAATCCCCGGAGGCAGCCAGAGCCAAGGCTGTGACGTCAGTACCGTAATAGACTGTGCTCCGTTTAACATATTTCCAAGGCTTGCCATTGGAGGCTGCACACCCATGCCAAGGAAACTTAACGCCGCCTCATCTAACATGGAGATTGCCATAACAGAAGTTGCATATACGAGGATCGGCGCAACCGTATTTGGCAAAATCTCGGAAAACAGGATATGACGAAGCGGCATGCCTGCCACTACATTTCCTTTGACAAAATTTGTTTCACGTAAGCTGAGCACATTTCCACGTACCAGTCTTGCTACCCCAGGCCAGTCTACAAATCCCAGAATCAGAATAATACTCCACAATCCCGGTTTAAAGATCGCTGCTGCAACAAGCACCAGAAGGATATAAGGAAAAGACATGACCATATCCGTAAAACGCATCAGTATCATATCTGCCACTCCGCCAAAATATCCCGCGATCAGGCCAAGTACCACACCAATCACCGTCGATATGGCTGTAGCAAGGACTCCCACAAGCAGTGATATCCTTGTTGCATATAAAAGCCTGCTGAATACGTCCCTGCCGATCTGATCTGTTCCAAGAATAAACTCTTTACACGGTGCTCCACTAAACGTTCCGACAATTGCATCCGGGTCATAAGGCGCAACAACCGGTGCAAACAATGCCGCCAGTCCGACAACAACCAGTATCACAAGGCTGATCTTTGCAAGATGATGTGCACGGAAACGACGCAGCACCATCTGCATATATGTTTCATTTAAGTTTTCTTTTTTCTTTATTATCATACAAATTCAACCTCTTTACTGAAGTTTTATCGTCGGATCTACTACCGCATATAAAATATCTGTCAGAAGATTACCGAGCAGTACAACGATCGCTGAGAGCAGACAGACTCCCATAATAACCGGATAATCACGGTTTGTGATCGCACTCATCGTCATAAGACCAAGTCCCGGCCAGGAAAATACCTGCTCCACAATAATAGAACCTCCAAACAATACCGGTATTTCCATTCCAATGACCGTCACGATCGGAACTAAGGCATTGCGCAGTGCATGTTTATTGATGACAAGAAAATGTCCGATTCCCTTTGCCCGTGCTGTACGCAGATAATCCTGCTGTAAGATTTCAAGCACTGCACTGCGGATATAGCGGATATTTGTTCCTGCCATGGACACCGCAAGGACAATGACCGGCATAACCATATGTGCCGCCACATCTGCTGCACCACCGGACGTGCCAAGCGTTGTCATTCCACCGGAAGGCAGCCAGCCCAATTTGACTGTAAACAGATAGATGAGAAGCATGGCAAGGAAAAATCCCGGAATACTGCTGCCAAGAAATGATAATGTCACTACCGTATAATCACCTTTTGAATACTGATGGATCGCACTGTAAATTCCTGACGGAACAGCAAGCAATATACTGACAAACAGTGATACCCCCATCAAAAGCAATGTTGGTCCCAGATGGCTTGCGATCATATCTGCAACAGGCTGGTAATTTTTAATGGAATATCCCATATTCCCATGCAGAAGCTGTCCAAGCCACACAAAATACTGCACATAAAATGGTTTGTCGAGTCCAAGTGCTATTGCTTTTGCCTGTACTGCAGCTTCCGAAACACGCGGTCCCTGCAGCATTTCAAGCGGACTCCCCGCCATACACATGATCGCATAATCGATCACAGTAATACCGAGCAATACCGGAATCGCGATCAGGATACGTTTGATAATATATTTTGTCATATGATTCCTCATTTCCTGCACTTTTGCATCGCTGCTTTTGTGCATCACCGCATTTTACGCTTTTTCTGTCCCCTCATAATAAGGACATGCCACCAGATGATCCGTTTTTCCGGCAATCGGTAAAAGCACCGGCTCACTCAGCCGGCAGTCGTCTCTCGCATACGGACACCTCGGATGAAACCGGCATCCTTTTGGAGGATGCACCGCGGAAGCAACCTCGCCTTTTAAAACTGCAGGCTTTTCTTCCCGGCGTCCCGGATCTGCAACCGGTGCTGCATGTGTCAGCGCTTTTGTATACGGATGTGCAGGATGTAAGAACACTTCACTGGCATCTGCGATCTCAACGATCTTCCCAAGGTACATAACCGCGATCCTGTTACTCACGTAACGGACAGCTCCAAGACCATGCCCCACAAACAGACTTGTCAGTCCCAGTTCATTTTGTAACTCACGGATCAGATTTAATATCTGTGCCTGTATCGACACATCAAGTGCACTGACCGGTTCATCACACACGATGAACTCCGGTTTTAATGACAACGCTTTTGCTATTCCAATACGCTGTCTCTGTCCACCCGAAAATTCATGCGGATATTTTAAAAGTGTGCTCTGGGGCAGTCCGACCATATCTAAAAGCTGTTTTATATCAGTGTCAACTGTTCTCTTATCCGAAATTCCATGATATAACATTGGCTGTGCCAAAATATCATAGATACGTTTCCGGGGATTTAAAGAGGAATAGGAATCCTGAAAGATCATCTGAATACCGATTCCTGCCTGTTTTCGTGCCTTTTTTTCATTGTGGGTAAGTGATTTTGCAGCGATTTTTTCTCCATGATAGTAAATCGCTCCGTCCGTCGGTAAAATCAGCCCGACTAAAAGCTGTCCGATCGTGGATTTTCCACATCCGGACTCTCCAACCAGACCAAGTGTCTCGCCCTTTTTTATTGAAAAATCAACACCGTCAACTGCCTGTACCTGACTGACAGTATGGGTAATGATACCACCTTTGATGTCATAATATTTTTTTAATTTTTCTACTCTGATCAGTTCTTTATCCATTCCATTTAACTCCTGCAAGCCTTATGGCAGCGTACAAAATGATCCTTTTCTATCTCCTTCATCTCCTGCTTTTCCACGCAGCCTTCTTCGGCAAATGCACAGCGGTCTGCAAACCGACACCCTGTGATCTGGTCATAATTTTCCGGTACAATGCCCGGAATTGATGCAAGTGTCCTTCCACTCTCATCATAAATACCCGGAACCGTATCAAGCAGTGCTTTCGTATACGGATGTGCCGGATGATAAAAAAGATCTTTCACTGATGCCATCTCTATAATCTGTCCCGCATACATAACAAGCACACGATCCGCCATCTGCGCCACAAGTCCAATATCATGCGTGATCAGGATCACTGACATCCCAATCTCTTTTTGCAGTTCTTTCATCAGCTCCATGATCTGAGCCTGAATCGTCACATCCAGCGCCGTTGTCGGTTCATCCGCAATGAGAAGTTTTGGATTGCAGCAAAGTGCCATCGCGATCATCACACGCTGACGCATCCCTCCGGATAACATATGCGGATATTTTTTCATTGCTGCACGCGCATCCGGCATCCCGACTTTCTCTAAAATCGTAACAGCCCTCTCTTTTGCTTCTTTTTTTGAAAGATGCAGATGGATGCGTATACTCTCCGTAATCTGACTTCCAATCGTAAACACCGGATTTAACGACGTTAAAGGGTCCTGAAAAACCATCGTCATCTGATTTCCGCGGATCATATCTAACTGCTCTTCATCCATATCCAGCAGATTTTTGTTTGTAAAGAGGACAGAGCCGTCAATAATAGCTCCGCCCTTTCCTAATAATCCCATTATAGACAGTGATGTCACACTCTTGCCACAGCCGGACTCACCAACGATACAAACCGTTTCTCCTTCTGCAACTTCAAAACTGACATGATCCACACTGATCTTTTTTCCAAAATCTCCGGTAAACGCTGTCGTCAGATCATTTACCTGTAATAATTTTGACATTGATTTTCCCGTTCCTTATTTCGTAATTTCCCACTGTTCTACATTATTAAAGAAACCATACACACTTGGTGTGGCATTTACCAGACGTTTGTTAACAGCCGCCTGCGCACTGACAATATAAGCAGAGAACATCGGCACATCTTCCTGCACTTTCTGATCCACTACTGAATAAAGACCTTTGATCTCATCAATATCACTTGTCGTCTGTGTCTTTGCAAGTGCTTCATTTACACTGTCATCTCCGTATCCGGTCCAGCTCTCCTCGCCACCTAAAAGCCATGCTACATCCGGGTATGGATCAACCGGCGCATAAGTATACTGTACCGCCAAAATATCATAATCATTTGTACCTGCTACAGACATCAGGGTTGCAAAATCCACTGTCTGCACTTCCACCTTAATACCAACTGCAGCCCACTGTGCCACAAACACATTTGCTGCATTTACGAATGCGCTGTCTCCGGAATTCACATAAAAACGTAAAGTCTGTGATCCGTCCCATCCGGCCTCTGCTAAAAGTTCTTTCGCTTTCTCCACATCCTGTTCTACCGGAACGATGCCATCGTCATAAAAAGGACTTGCAGAAGAAAGAAATCCGTCTACAACTTCACCTTTTCCTTTTAAAAGCTGCTCTAAAACCATCTTACGGTCAATTGCATATAACATTGCCTGACGCACACGCACATCAGGAACATTCTTTGTCTGGATAAACACGGACTGGTTTGTTACCGGTTCTCCGTATACAACATTCACATTGGAAAGTCCTTCAATGCTGTCATAATCTTCCTGTGGGATAACACTCATTGTCGGCTGTGTAATGTCGATCTCCCCGGACTGTAATCCGGCATAAAGCTGACTGCCGCTTACGATCTTGATATTGAGTTTTGCGATCTTTGGTGCACCTTTCCAGTAATTTTCATTCGCTTTATAAGAAATATAATGATCGACATCAAAATCCGTCACCATATATGGTCCGCTGACCACATCCGGATGATTAAACCAGTCAGCCGTCTTTAATTCTTCCTCACTGTACTGCTCGATCACATGTTTTGGAAGTGTCATCAGATAACGTGCATAGGAATTTTCAAATGTGGTTAATGACATCTCATCTTTTGTAGTAAACTGTACTGTTGCATCATCAATCGCTTTGATACCGTCGATACTCTCCGCTCCCTCTTCCGTAAAACCGTCATCTCCGACACCTTCAAACACATAATACATCATGGAGGTATTTCCAATAACCGGGGAAGTCAGACGAAGTGCTGTATATACCACATCATCCGCAGTGATCTTCTCGCCATCTGACCAGGTTGCTTTCTCATCGATATGCACGATAAAATTTTTATTATCTTCCGTTGTGACGGAATCAGCGATCTCACCTTCAAATTCCAGTTTGGAATTTAATTCCACCAGTGGAAGAAACATCAGGCTGGTCGCATATTTATTGATCTCACCGCCATCCATCAAAAGTGGATTTAATGTTCCAAGTGTATCCGTAACACCAATGTTTACAATATCATCTGAAACTTCTGCCATCTCTGTTGCTGCAGCATTTTCCCCCTGCGGCCGACTGCCTGTATTGCCGCCAGAAGTCCCGCATCCAACAGCAGTAATCCCCATCGCAGCCGTAAGCATAAGCGCCGACAGGACTTTTTTCCATCTTCTTTCTTTTCTCATAATTTCCTCACTTTCTGACAAAAAACTGTATTATGCCCGCTTCTCGCACATAAACCAGTACTTTTTGCACATTATTACTAGTAATCCACTAGGAATTAGGTAAATTATATTTTTTCTTTTTTAAATTGTCAATCATTTTTTCAGAATATCCAGGTGTCAAAAGGTGATTCACAACTTAGCATCTTTCAGATTGACAAAAAAATTACGGCTGATTATAGTATTCCTTAGAATAAAGAAAAGAGGCAATACACATGAAAAACCTGTTAATCTATCAATCCACTGAATATGACTGTGGTCCGACCACCTTGACAAATGCAATCCGATATCTGTTTGACCGTGAAGAAATTTATCCTGATATTGTCAAATATATTATGCTCTATTGTCTCGATTCTTATAATGAAGCCGGTGAGGTAGGAAAACGCGGTACTTCCGCATCTGCCATGATGTTTTTAAGCAACTGGCTTACCCAGTTTGGACAAGTGAAAAATTTTCCTATTTCCTGCAATTTTCTATCTAAAAAAGATGTCGTATTATCCCAAAACAGTTGTATTATCGGTGCCCTGCAGCAGGGTGGTGCTGTTTTGCTCCGTGTCTACTTAGAAGTACCGCATTATATTCTGCTGACTGGCGTTTCGGACAATGATATTTATGTGTTTGATCCATATTATGAAGAGATAGATGACCCTGAACTCGACAAAGAATTCTTTGAAGATGGCATCACCTTTATCACCGATCAGCCAAAGCGTGCTAACCGCATGATTTCAATCGACAGGCTTTCTAGTACCGGTGTCGGCTTTTATGAAATGGGACCATATGAGGAACGTGAGGCTGTGATCCTGTTCAACACAAATACCAGGAAAACGCCCGAAAACAGTATTGAATACATCATATAATTGTATCTAATATCAAAAGTCCTTTCCGGATCTCATCTTCACACAGTCTTCCATAACCAAGTAAAAGAATCGGTTTGTCCGGTGCAGTTCCGGCAGATCCGATTTTTTCACTTTCTATGGAATACTTGCTGTATTTTGTATTCTCATATCCATTCGAAGCCATTTCCGGAACAACGTATTCACTGATTCCATAGATACGTATTCCCTGCTTTCCTGCAAGGTCACATATCTCCGCTTCTTTTTTTTCTGTACGTATCTGCACCAGAACATGCAGTCCTGCATGATCTCCGTAAACTTTTTCCACCCAGTTTCTCTTTTTTAGTTCCGCAAGGAGGAAATCATGTTTTGCACGGTAAATTCCTCTCATCTTATTCAGATGACGTTCAAAATGTCCCTCTTCAATAAACGCACGCAATACCTCCTGCTGGATTTTAGGAACAGTTGCAGAGTAAAATCCACATTTTTCATGATAACGATTTAACAATTCCGGCGGAAGCACCATATAACTGATTCGAAGTGACGGTGCAATGCTCTTAGAAAAAGTTCCAATATAAATAACCTTATCAAAATGATCCACACTCTGCAGGGACGGGATCGGCTTTCCACGATACCTGTATTCACTGTCGTGATCATCTTCGATCAGATACCTGTTTTCTTTTTCAGAAGCCCATTTCAGCAGCTCCAGTCTCTGCTTTAACGGCATGACCGTTCCAAGCGGAAACTGATGGGAAGGCATAATGTAGACAATATCCGGATCATATTTTCTGACTTTCCAGGGATCTATTCCATCTTCTTCCACGGTAACCGGTGACATCTGGTATCCCATATTTAAAAATGTATGATATGCCTGCAGATAAGTCGGATTCTCCATCAGGACACGCTTATTTCTGCCCAAAATCTGTGTCAGTAAGATCTCAAGATATTCATTTCCGGCTCCGATAATCAACTGATCCGGCTCACAGTTAACCCCTCTCGCCTGATGAAGATAAGCCGCAATCGCCTTTCTAAGTCCATAATCTCCCTGTCCATCTCCGGATAAAAGCAATTCCTCCCGGTCATCTAACAGCACATTTTTATTTAATTTTCTCCACACATTATATGGAAAATGTTCGGTATCGATCGCATATGGTGAGAAGTCAATGATATCTTCCCCCATTTTCTCTTTCTGTCCCTTTTTCCCAAATGGAGCTATATCTTTTGATCCATTTTCTGCATGACCAAATTCATATAATTCCGTAATATCGCATACAAAAAAACCCCTGCAAGGTTCTGCTTTGATGTATCCCTCTGCCAGGAGCTGTTCATATGCCATTTCCACGGTACTTCTGCTTACAGACAAATGTTTTGACAAAAGTCTTGTTGATGGAAGTTTTTCCCCGACGGGAATCTTTCCCGCAATGACATCCCGTTTGATATACTCATATATTTTCTCATAGAGGGGAGCTTTCGCTCCCCCCTGTAGATCAATCATTATTTCAATCATTATAATTTTGCCTATTTGCTTTTTTTGATTTCTGCAACGATCTTTTCTTTTAAATCATATGCGCGGTCTTTCATCTTCTTTGATGCGGAAGGCGCAGCCTGAATCCTTGAAATACACTTAGATGCCACATCATATTTTTTAAAATGATATGCCATTGCTGCAAGAAGATAATCTACGGTACACTGATCCATTCCACACATCGGGAACATCTCTGTAGACATTGCTTTCATAAAGCCTTCATATGCCTGCTGGTAAAATGCTTCTTCCTGCTCTTTTACCTCTTTTTTCTTCCCTAATGTTTCAGGATCAGTTCCTTTTAACTCTTCCCCTTTTCCACGATACAGCCAGGAAAGTTTCAGACAGGTATATGCTTTCTCACTCGTCTTTCCTTTTTTCACGATCGTGTTAAACAGTGCCAGTTTATAACGCTCAATCGCCTGGTCATAGTCTAAAACCATTGGTTCATCAGAACCACTTGGTTTGAAGTTCGCACAAACCTGTTCTTTGACCAGTTTGATCTGTCCTGATGTTACATGCTCAAAATAGCGGTTCATCGCTGTATATCCGCAATACGGGCAGGATGCCACATCATATTTTAATGTATCAATATATTCAAAACGTGGACGCAGATCCAGATCCGGCTCTAATCGTTTGATTCGTCCGTTTTTAATCATTTTGGTCTTAAATACCTTATCACATACAGTACAGTGGATCGCTTTGTCTAACAGAAAACTGTCTTCTGTCGGAGCAGCTTCTGTTTTTCCTCCATTAGCAGATGCTGCCGGCTTTTTCTCTTCTTCAAACAGATCCGTTGTGTTATCCGCTTTGATACCAAATTTTTCCAATCCTGCAAATAAATTCATATGTATTTCATATCCTTTCCTGATACGCCCGTTTCCGGGTGCAAATACACCATCCCGGTGCAGCTAATGCTTATGCATTAGGTAATTTAAATGAGCTCTTTAATGACACAATTCTGTTAAATACCAGATGATCTGCGGTTGAATCCTTTGCATCCACACAGAAAAACCCCTGTCTTACAAACTGGAAACTGTCATATGCTTTTGCATCTTTTAAGTTTTCCTCAACAACACAGTTTTTCAAAATCGTAAGGGAATTCGGATTCAGATTCAGACTTCCGTCTTCATTATACACGCCTTTTTCCTCATCCACAATATTTTCATAGAGACGGATTTCAGCCGGAACTGCCTGTGCTGCCGATACCCACTGGATCGTTCCTTTTACTTTACGTCCGTCCGGGCTGTTTCCACCTTTTGAAGCCGGATCGTAAGTACAGTGTATCTCAGTTACCACTCCATTTTCATCTTTCACAAAACTGTTGCATGTCACGAAATATGCATTCATCAGGCGCACTTCGTTGCCTGGGAACATACGGAAATATTTCTTTGGCGGCTCCTCCATAAAATCTTCACGGTCAATATAAAGTTCGCGTGAAAATGGAACTTTACGCACACCAAGTTCCTCGTTCTCAAGGTTATTAACTACCTCAAGATACTCTGTCTCTCCCTCCGGGTAGTTATCGATCACCACTTTGACCGGATCTAAGATTGCCATCATACGCGGACGTTTCATCTTTAGATCCTCACGGATGCAGTATTCTAACATTGCATAATCCACGGAACTGTTTGCCTTGGAAATACCACAGAGTTCTACGAACATTTTTAAAGATTCCGGTGTAAATCCTCTTCTGCGGAGTGCTGCGATCGATACAAGACGCGGATCATCCCAGCCGTCTACGATACCTTCCTCTACAAGACGTTTGATATATCTTTTTCCGGTTACAACATTTGTCAGATATAATTTTGCAAACTCGATCTGTCTCGGCGGCATCTCATCCTTATCCGGAATCATATCTTTGCCAACCTCATCGATCACCCAGTTGTACAGCGGTCTGTGATCCTCAAACTCGAGTGTACAGATCGAATGGGTAATTCCCTCAATGGCATCCTCTAATGGATGTGCAAAATCGTACATTGGATAGATGCACCATTTATCTCCGGTTCTGTGATGTGTCATATGTGCCACACGGTAAATAACCGGATCTCTCATATTGATATTTGAAGATGTCATATCGATCCTTGCACGGAGCACTTTCTCTCCGTCAGCAAATTTACCGTTTTTCATATCTTCAAATAAAGCAAGATTCTCTTCCACGCTTCTTGAGCTCGCCGGATCTTCTTTTCCAGGCTCTGTCAGAGTACCACGGTACTCACGGATCTCATCTGCACTCAGATCAGAAACGTATGCTTTTCCTTTTTTGATCAGCTTTACTGCTGCTTCATACATCTGGTCAAAATAATCGGATGCGAAAAACAGTCTGTCCTCCCAGTCTGCACCAAGCCATTTGATATCTTCTTTAATTGCTTCCACGAACTCCGATTTTTCTTTGGTCGGATTCGTATCATCAAATCGTAAATTGAATTTTCCATTATATTTCTGTGCAAGTCCAGAATTTAAAAGTATGGACTTGGCATGTCCGATATGAAGATATCCGTTCGGCTCCGGTGGAAATCTTGTATGGACAGTTTTGCAATGTCCTTCCTCTATATCCTGATCTATAAACTGTTCGATAAAATTCTTTGAGACATTCTCGTTCTCCATGATGTCTGTCCTCCTCATATAACAACTCATGCTATATCATACATGATACACCGTCTGGGTGCAAGTATAATATAGCATGAATTAGCGGTTTTGGATAAGAAAATATTTTTTTGTTCGATTCGTTCCCCTGATATAAACTTTTCTGTATCATTTATTTATTTTCCAATAACCTTTTCTGTCTGATCCCACTCGTTCTATCACATTTTTTTCCTTCAATGACTTCAACCGCACCGCTATTGTTTTTCTGCTTATCTTTAATTTTTCTGCAAGTTGAGGCATGGTATAATTTGCATTCTCTAATAGCAATGCAAGAATCTCCTGCTCTTTTTCAGTCACCTTTTCAGTCACCTTTTCAGTCACCTTTTCAGTCACCTTTTTAACGTTGTCTGGTCCAACTTGCAAATCAGCAACGGATTCCATCGGTATCACTATTTGAAAAATATTGTCTTCCAAAAAAATGGGGGTTCCACCAGAGTATAATTTCGTATATTTATTCGTATTTCTCATCCCAGAGCCCAATTCATCCGCATATCCAATTTCCCGGAACACTTTCGAAATCGGCGGGTTCTTTGGAAATGGCTCAAACTGATTCAATTTCAGTTCTCCATGACCATGTGGAAGATTACTGTTTTTCGTATAGATTCGGTTACTTTCAATCACAAATTGTGCCGTATATGCATTGGAATAATCCCGATGTGCCAGAATATTTGATATAATTTCACGCAAAATCTTATCTCTAGCACTCACGCTCTGATCTCCATCCAACACAAAAGTATCATTCAAATGTTTTTTTCCAAAATCCACCAATCTGCGGTAGCTATCTATTAAATTCGTGATAATAACTTCGCGGTCATCATAGCGGTCCAGATTTTTCACACGATAAATAGCGTCTGTCTTATATTGTGGCAACACAGACATAATCGTATTATCTTTTCCAAATAATAGAATCGCAGCAAGTGTTATTCCTTCCTTTCCCGTATCCGGGTCAGTCAGAATAAGTCCTGTGCTTCTAAGTATTTCTTTCTCATCCATATTTGCCCATGGGTGATTGTCTACTCTTGAAAGTGCCATCTGCTTCGCTCTTCGGATCACGTCAAGATCAAGATACTCCAGTCCAAGTCTTGGATAAACTTTATTCACAAAATAAGTGCTCTGCTTTCTCGCATACATCTTATACACTAATTCTGCATTGTCTGTTATATCAATATCACCTTCATGTGTTCTATCCCAGATTCTGCCATTCAAACGTCTAAGCTGTGTTCCCTCAGGCACCCAGATATAGACAAGTATCTTTCCATCTATCTCAAAAACCTCTGGTGTAAGATACATCGGTGGATTCAGCTTATTTGCATTATTAATAGATGTCGTAAAATCTTTGAGTATCTTATCTACTTTTTGGAAATTAACACCCCGAATCTCTTTTGTCTTATCAACTACACCAAGAACAATATGTCCTCCATTGCGGTTATTAAACGAACAGACCGATTGATACACATCCTTTGTCAGATCATTTTCTGACTGTTTGAATTCCACATCTATTTTTTCGCCGGACCGAATTATCTTTTTCAATTCGTCTGCTGTCATGTGCATACCACCTTTCCAAGACAAAATCCATTACACTGACGACTTTCCTTAAATCATTTAGCTAATAGTATCATAACTTCTCCTAATATATCTGATATCTCTACATAGTCTATATCATTCAATTTCACTATGTTTTTGTTACCATTCTATTATTCATGCTCTTCTACTTTTTCAATAATATACTCTATTTTCTCAATTCTTTCTTCTGCTATCTGTACTCTTTTCTTCTCAACTTCATTTTTATCTGTAATCCTTATAAAATAATACTTTCCTCTTTTTACTGGTTCAAATAATGTTTTATATGTTTCTTTTTGTGTTATAACTATATACTTTACATTCCGTACTTTTTCAGCCTTAATATTTGCCAAAACTTGAAGAATAATGCAACTAATAACTACAAAATAAATATCTCTATCATACTGTTTGTTATATAAATTTTTTAAGATTGCTAAACCTTGCATTGAAATTACAAAGTAAACCACTATTCCAAAAAACATATTGACGACATATTTCTTTTTTTGTTTTTTTTTTTAATTTTACAATTAAACTTATACCAAAACTATATATTAATCCAATGACACTTAAAGCAAAAAAATATTCATTTATTATAATATTAGACCACGTCGATTTTCCAAATGCTACAATTAAAAATATAACCAATACCTGTGCTACAATAGTTCCTACTAATTCGTATTCCATCAAAAAAATGATACTTCAAAATTATGATATTCATTTATAAAAATTTTTGTTTTCATATATGGAATAAATTTGTAAATAAAAAAACCATAAATTGCAATAGCAATTGGCCAAAACACTTCTAACATTTTCATAATGTTTTCAATTTTCATTATCTTCCCCCACTCGTCAATTATGTTTCCCCTATTCTCGGACACGAACGCACGTTCTATTTATAAAATATCATACTCCAGTTCTCATATCAAGAACATTTTTACATTTTCCATTTAAACATCAGAAACAATGAAATCTTCGTAGAAAGTTACATAAACTACACCGTTATTCACACCAGTCTGCAAAAAAGGGCAAAAATCAGAGCCAGCCTTCCGACTGACTCTGCTCCACTCTAATCATATTATAATTTACTCTGATAATTCTCTAACTGGTGAAAAATACCAACTATATTTACAACATCTATCCTTAATTCTCATTCATCTTCGCAAGTTTCGCTGCCTGGTCTGCTGCGATACATGCGTCAATAATCTCCTGGATATCTCCGTTCATGATCTTATCAAGTTTGTAAAGTGTGAGGTTGATCCTGTGATCTGTCACACGTCCCTGTGGGAAGTTGTAGGTACGGATCTTCTCAGAACGGTCTCCTGTTCCGACCTGGCTCTTACGAAGCTCTGCTTCCGCATCGTGGGCTTTCTGCTGCTCTAAGTCGTATAATTTGGTACGCAGCAGGGCGAAAGCTTTCGCCTTGTTCTGGATCTGTGATTTTTCTGTCTGGCTGTAGATCACGATTCCGGTTGGGATATGTGTCAGACGCACGGCAGAGTCTGTCGTATTGACACACTGACCGCCGGCACCGGATGCACGGCAGACATCGATACGGATATCTTTATCATCGATCTGTACATCCACTTCCTCAGCCTCCGGCATCACAGCAACCGTGATCGTTGATGTATGGATACGTCCGCCGGACTCTGTCTCCGGCACACGCTGTACACGATGTACACCGGACTCATATTTCATAACAGAATACGCGCCCTGACCACTCAGCATAAAAGTAACACTCTTCATACCGCCGATGCCTGTCTCATCTGCTTCCATAATCTCTGTCTTCCAGTTTCTGCTTTCCGCATAATGCAGATACATACGATAAATTTCAGCCGCAAATAAAGCAGCCTCGTCACCGCCGGCGCCTGCGCGGATCTCAACGATAACGTTCTTGTCATCGTTCGGGTCTTTCGGGAGTAATAAGATCTTTAACTCTTTTTCTAATTCTTCCACTCTTGCCTTAGAATCGTTTAACTCTTCTTTCGCAAGCTCGCGCATCTCCTCATCAGACTCTTCCTCAAGCAATGCAAGAGAATCTTCAATATTCTGTTTGCACTGTTTGTACTCTTTGTATGCGTTTACGATCGGAGTCAGGTCACTCTGCTCTTTCATCAGTTTACGGAAACGCACCGGATCATTTGCAACATCCGGCTCACTTAACTCACTCATTAATTCTTCAAAACGGATCAGTAAATCCTCTAATTTATCAAACATAAATCCTCCATTCCTGTGTATCAAAGAATACCTTTACACATTCCCTGTTTTCACATACCATCTTTCTAACAAACACACCACATTCCACGCTAAAGCATTCCTGTCACAACACGGTCATTTTGTGCTAAATCTTTGATGACCGCCACATTCTTAAATCCCGCCTCTCTTAAAAGCCCGGATACCGCCTCGCCTTGGTCATAACCGATCTCGAACAGAATGTGCCCTTCCGGTTTTAAATACGATGGACATTTCTCCATGATCTTCCGGTAAAAATATAAACCATCTTCTTTGCCATCCAATGCCTCCATCGGTTCAAAATCCCGTACTTCCGGCATAAGTTTAAGTACTTCTTCTGTTCTTATATAAGGTGGATTTGATACAATCACATCATAAGTTCCTGTCACATTATCAAACAGATCACTGCGTTCAAATGTAACCGAAACCTGATTCAGCTTTGCATTTTCTTTCGCCACAAGAAGCGCCTGTTTGGAAATATCCGTCGCTGTTCCCTCCACCTCCGGTATATTATGCACAATACTGACAATAATACAGCCGGAACCGGTACACATGTCAAGCACATTCATTCCCGGTTTTACAACTTTTAATGCTTCTTCCACTAAAGTTTCCGTATCCTGCCTTGGAATGAGCACATTGGAATTGACTTTAAATTTCAATCCCATAAATTCAGCCTCACCGACAATATACTGTAACGGCACATGTTCTGCGCGTTTTCTCAGTGCGATCTCATATTCACTTAACTGTTCCTCAGCTACCTCGTCCTCCATATGCAGATAATAAAAACTGCGGTCAATCTTGCAGACCATCTCTAACAGCAGCCATGCATCGATTTTAGCATCTGCCACATCTGCCATATTTAAAACTTTCTCACCGAGATTAATTGCTTCCCGATATGTCATGTTCCTTACTGTCCTCTTGCTTTATTTCTTTCACATAAGCCTTCCAGTCAAACACAGCCTCAACAGATGCCATACCCACCTCGATCATGTCATCCTCCGGTTCTTTCGTTGTAATGTGCTGCAACAGAAGTCCCGGTTTGCTGAGCAGATTGACAACTGCATTATCACTGCGTCCTGCCAGTCTTATAAATTCATAAGATACCCCCGCGATCACAGGGATCAGCACAAGACGAAGTACCAGTCTTAATACTCTCGAATCCACATGGATAAACATAAAAAAGAAAATACTGATGATCATAACGATCAACAAAAAACTGGTCCCGCAGCGCTTATGTAATCTGGAACTTTTTCTCACATTCTCAACGGTAAGATCCATTCCATGCTCAATACAGTTAATACACTTATGCTCCGCACCATGATACATATAAACTCTTTTTATGTCAGGCATCAATGAAATTGCTGCCACATACCCGATAAAGATCGCCAGGCGGATAATCCCTTCTAATACAGCAATCAGCATATAGGAATCTGTAAATTTCTGGAAAAACACAGATATATAATACGGAAGGATCATAAAAATCGCAACCGCCAGCACGATGGAAAATGCAACCGTACCACCCATCATCAGGCTATCCTGTCTTTTCTGCTGCTCTTCTGTCAATGCCTTTTTTTCACGTTTTTTTGTTTGCTTCTTTTCATGCTCCGGCTCCTCTTCCTCAAAAAAAGAAGCGGAAAATGTCAATGTTGAAACGCCTAAATACAACGACTCTATAAAACTGAACACACCGCGTAAGATCGGCATGTTTCTGATTTTCTTATTTTTTATTATACCTTTATATTCGGAAATCTTAAGTGTGATTTCCCCATCAGGCTTTCTGACAGCTACGGCGTATTTTTCCTGGTTTTTCATCATTACGCCTTCCATGACTGCCTGCCCGCCAATACCGGAATACCTCATACTAATCCTCTGCTCTAAAAAAAGGTTGAGATTAAATAAACCTCAACCTTATCTTTAACCATGTTCACTTGCGTACTATTTGTTAATGCCGTACTTCTTGTTGAACTTATCGATACGTCCGTCAGTTCTTGCAGATTTCTGCTGTCCTGTGTAGAACGGATGGCATTTGGAACAAATTTCTACGTGGATGTCCTCTTTTGTAGAACCTGTTACGAATGTGTTTCCGCAGTTACATGTAACTGTTGCCTGATAATAATCTGGATGGATTCCTTCTCTCATGATTTTCACCTCTTTATGTTCTTATCGTTATTTAGTTTCGCCTGTTCAATCCTTTTGTACCCGTATGCCCGATCCGCATATGGCACTTACTCCAAAGGAAAGTCCCGATAAACAGCTTTATTATTATATCATGCGATTCTCAAAAAATCAAGATATTTTTAAACAATTCTGTTCTTTTTTACCATATTTATATATTCGCGATTATTTTTAGTGCGTGCGAACATGTTTAAAATATTTTCCACAGCATCATCCTTGCGCATTCCGTTGATCGCCTTGCGCATGATGTCAACGGCCTCCTGTTCTTCTGGATCAAGCAGCAGATCCTCTCGTCTGGTTCCTGATTTTACAATGTCGATAGCCGGAAACACACGCTTTTCAGAAAGCTTTCGGTCTAGCACAAGCTCCATATTACCGGTTCCTTTGAATTCCTCAAATACAACATCATCCATCTTGCTTCCGGTATCAACCAGCGCTGTCGCAAGGATTGTAAGGCTTCCTCCCTCACGCATGTTTCTCGCTGCACCAAAGAATCTTTTTGGCATATGGAGTGCCGCCGGATCAAGACCTCCGGATAAGGTACGTCCACTTGGTGGAACCGTAAGGTTATATGCCCTTGCAAGTCTTGTGATACTGTCAAGAAGGATCATGACATCTTTTCCGTGTTCTACCAGACGTTTTGCACGGCCAATCACCATTTCCGATACACGTTTATGATGTTCCGGAAGTTCATCGAATGTAGAGTAAATAACCTCCACATTATCACCCTCAATGGCTTCCTTGATATCTGTAACTTCCTCCGGTCTCTCGTCAATCAGAAGAATGATCAGATGCATATCCGGATTACCTGCTGTTACTGATTTTGCAATCTCCTTTAAAAGTGTTGTCTTTCCTGCTTTTGGCTGGGAAACGATCATACCGCGCTGTCCCTTTCCAATCGGTGAAACAAGATCTACAATACGCATTGCAACACTGCAGCCCGGTCGCTCTAAACGTATCCGATCATTCGGAAATATCGGTGTCAGATCTTCAAAACTTTTTCTCTTCTGGGCTACACTCGGGTGATAGCCGTTAATTGTAGTCACATATAAAAGTGCCGAAAACTTTTCCTGCTGTGTCTTGATTCTTGTATTACCACAGACAATATCTCCCGTTTTTAAATTAAACTTTCGGATCTGTGATGGTGAAACATACACATCATGCTCACCCGGAAGATAATTCTCACAGCGGATAAATCCGTATCCATCCGGCATAACCTCTAAAATACCATTTGCCGTAATTCCACTGTCAAGACTCATCATGGTATCATCTGCCGCTGCAGATGCCGTCTGATTTTCCTGTGTTTCTACCGGCTCTTCTGCCTTTTCTTTTGTCTGACGATCTGCATCTGTTCCGCGTTCCCTTGGTACATATTCCGTCCTTTTTCTGGAATATTCTTTCGGCTGTGCATGATCTTTCGAACGCTCTGTGCCCTCTTTTGCTTTCACACGCTCCCCGCGCTCTTCCTGCGTCTGCATACTCTCCGTCTCTTTTTGTTTGCGTGCATCTTCTTCAAGCATACGATTGACCAAATCACTTTTCTTCATGGAAGAAATATTTTTCAGTCCCCGTGCCTTGGCCAAATCACGTAAAACGACTAATGATAAACTCTCATATTTTTCTCTCATTCATAAACTCCTTACTTCTTCTTTCACCTGTTGGAATCGTCTGCGGAAATGATGTCTGATGTGACAATTGAATTTTTCGATGTGGCTATTATACTACATTTCTTTCCAAATAGGAAGTCCTAATTCCTGATTTTTCTTTCCCTCCGAAAGCTCCGGGTTACTGTTCACACTTACAGTGTGACCAGCAACGATTACAGCCCATGAAAAGTGCCACTTCTAAATTTTTCCCATAAAATCCGATGATAAACTCATCTCCATCATATCTTCCAAGTATCACTTTATTACCAAACACCCCGTTTCATTGTGTCCGCAAGAAGCTTTAATACCTCGTCACTACCGAGATGACCAAGCGTATCATTCACAGATTTAAAATTATCAATACCAGGAGATGATGCAGGAACCTGCTCCAATTATTGCAACTGACTGATATTTCATTTTACTCCATTCCCGCGTGTGAAAAATCTTATTTTTTACACGCAGTCTCTTTTCATTCTATTTTTTCTTTTCATTTTGCATGACTGCACGGAAAATACCTGATGCTGCAGCAAAAAGTACTCCTGCCACCGGCCAGATGATCCATGTAAAATCCCAACGCATTGTCCAGAAACTCCATCCCAGATAAATTGCAGTGGCAATACACCAGTACGCTCCGCTAAATGCATCTAACTTCTTTTTCAGTTTCTTTTCTGAAATAGTATAATCTCCCTCCTGCAAAAGAATATCATAACTTCCTTTTATTATACCGACACGGATTATCATATACACGCCACATGCTACCAGAATTAAAAGCAGCGATACAAAGCTGGTACATACAACATCCGGCGCATCCATACAGGCTGCCACCAAAAGCGGGATTGCCGCAACGATGCAGAGCACCACGCCAACGGCGATTCCTCTGGTAAATGTTCCCTCATAATTTTTTAATTTTTCCTTTGCAAGCCCTTCTACCCCATAGGCGGTTTCAAAATATTCGTTTTCCAGAAACTCGAATCTTTTTGTCTGCATACCGCAGAAAATAAATGTAAATACCGCTGCAGCCACAAATCCAAGCAGGCATACCAGTCCAACCGATACAGCCACACCCTCGGAAATATTTCCAATCTGCGTCTCCGATAATCCTGCCAAAAATATCAGAACTGACGGACTGACGATGCAGGCTGCAACTGCAGCCGCGATCTTCGGTGCATTTTTCTTCCGGATTTCCATAAAATCATTTGCCTCTTCCATTGAAACCTTTTTTAACGGAAAATCTTTGTTGGAAGGTTCCACTCCCTCAATGAGCTGCGGTGTCTCACATTCATCTTTTAAAAGGTAGTCTGTACTCACCCCCAAAATCTCTGACAGCTGGATCACCCTCTGAAGATCTGGTATTGACTGGGCACTCTCCCATTTTGACACCGCCTGTCTGGAGACGGAAAGTTTCTCTGCCAGTTCTTCCTGCGACCATCCGTTCTTTTTTCGCTCTTCCATAATTTTTTCAGCTAAAATCATAACTCATCCTCTTTTCTTTTTCAATGATGTGATCTTTGTTACGCCTCCATCATACCCATTTTGACCGGTTGCAGGCTACCAAATGTGCCTGTCAATCTGTCAACTGATGGTTGCAATTCCCGCAATTTAGGCATTTTCCTGTATTTTTTGATTCAGGAACTTTTTATCACTCTCACAAACGACCGCCCACTGCAAATTTAGAAAAGCTCTTTGTTGTAAAGTTCACTGTCTGTTTCTTAGAATCATAATAAGATTTTGAAATCTTTTTGACATTTCCTTTTTTGCTGATGGTGTATGCAAAAAGATCTTTCTTTTTTTCTTTCTTAGAAATCTTATAATGGATCTTTACGGTAACCTTTCCCTTTTTCAATTTTCCTAACGTTTTTTTCTTTGCACCTGTAACCGAAATTTCATACATTGGACGTTTTTTGACAATTTTACCTGCCTTTGAAGAAAGAATGCGTTTATCTAATTTCTTAACATGAAAATACACATCTGAATTCATCTGTTTTTTTATTTCTTTTAAGGCATTGCGGTCCATGATAACTGCAACATTTCCAAATTCCAATTGCAGTGCTTTTGCCTCTTTTTTGATAAGGTAATTAATCGTTGATTTATCAAGTTTTAAAACCTGTTTTTTCCCTTTCCTGGATTTACATTTTATTGTGACGGTCTTATTCTTTATTGTTTTATCTGTCTTGCTTTCAAGTTCTGGCACAGGTGTTACATTTGGAACCACTTCTGTTTCTCCCGGATTCGGCTTCTCCGGTGCTGGTTTTTCTGGTGTTGGTTTCTCCGGGGTCGGTTTCTCCGGTGCCGGTTTCTCCGGGGTTGGTTCTTCTGGTGTCGGTTTTTCCGGCGGAATCAATGTCCCTCCCCAAGTTTGTGACTTCTTTTCTTTCACAGTAACCTGACAGGCAGCTTCACTCCCCGCATAGTTTGCATTACCGTTATATCTGGCAGTAAATAGATACGTCTTTGTCTTGTTCGGAAGTGATACCGTCCACTGATCATTTTCATTCTTAACCAGTGTAATGCTGGAATCATTGCAAGTAATATCCACCGGTTCATCTGCGCTGATTCCCTGTTTTATAACTTTAAGTGTTACGCTGCCAGCACCCTCTGATTCTGCGGGCGTTGCAAGAAGCTTTAGTTCTGTAACAGCCTTTGTAATTTCCAAAGATGCCTGCCCATAACAGGATTTTGCAGAATCAGAAGATGCTTCAAAATAAATTGTATATTTACCTACGTCTGTATAAGTCGGAAGTTCTTCTATTGTATAAGGTCCGTCCTCCTTCATACTGTATCGAAGATTCACACCCTCCCCTGGTCTAATGTCAAATGTATGCCTGTTTGAATCATACGGCACTGTAACCGGTCTTGTCGTACACTCTGCTATCTCCTGATCTTCGTCTCCGGAGGAATCATTGTTCTCCTGATAATAATAAACAATGTCCATGCTGTCTTCCGTGATCGTTATCTTATCCTGATCCACACTGTTTCCCACACAGGCATAACCGGATAACTCAGGATTTCTTAAGGTATATGTAGAATTGCGTGGTGCATGGACAATAGATGTTTTTGTAGCAAGAAGATCCGTTTCCGTTCCGTCTTCCATCTTTAACCGGTAATGAATGTTTACGGTACTCCATGCCTGGTCAGCTGTTTTATCTGTAGCTAAGACTTCCTGCGTATCCATGTTCACGATTTTTCCATCCAGTCTGTCACCGTTTGCCAGACCATACACATCATTAAGTACAACGGAAAGAGACTCTCTTGCAGCATCCGGGTCATAGAAATTTGTAAGGGCTTGGATGGTAAATTCTTTTTCTGCACTATATTTTACCGTTATTCCATCTGCGCCGATAATGCGAAAACTCATCTTAAGATGCTGTTCTTTATTCACCATATTTTGTACAACCGTGCGAAATTCCAAATCATGATCATTGGCTTTTGTGATATTAGACTCGGTAATTCTGTATTTTTCACTGTCTCTGTCAAGTGTCGCGGTTTTGTTATGAGGAATAGAAACTTCAGGATCACTGATATAAAGAGCCGCCGGTTTACTGACATAATCCGTGTTATTCAGCTTTCTTGCCAGTTCCATTTTGCAGACCTCACAAAACGGCTGTCCGAGCCACCGCATCATACATTCGCGACTGGGCGCAAATGCGGTATCCGTTCCTGCATTCGTGATTCCGATCCCGCGAAATCCTAACATTTTGCTCCATTTGATTTTCTCCGGATCAGTAGTGTCGGACATATTTGGTTTGTTGGTATATCTCTCATATTCATCGCCGAGTCCGCCTATACTATGGGCAGTCTCGTGAGCCATAACCATTCCATCACTATTATCCTCAGAATTTGTAGAAAAAGAAAATAATGGATTTACTGATGCACCATAGCTTCCTGTATCATTACAAAGTATATGAATCGTTCCAACATTTGCGCCTTCATCCAGATAATTTTCTTCCAGTTCCGTTCTTAACGCTTTCGCCCTTTCATCCCCGCCATTGGTAAATCCGGCTGCCTTTCCATATACTTTGACATGAAAATATGTATCCGGACTCTTGCCGCCATACACTCCAATGCCTGACTCGTTAGAAACTGCCTGCACAGCGTAAATATTAATACGGTCAGAATATTCCCTATATGGTGACCATGTCAGCATTCCACGCGCCTTTTGAGTGGCATCTTCCAAAAACTGATCCTGCTGACCGGCGGTATAGCCATCTCCCATGATCACGATCACAAAGTTTTCCTTATCATCACCCGTTTTATGAATTACCTGTACCGGAAATGTGGTTTTGGATTTTTCTGTATTTTTTGCCATTGCTGTTTGTGGCAAAAGCAACAATAATAATAACATCATATAGATACATACTGCTTGTATTCGTTTTGTTTTTCTTTTCATGTACTTCACCTTTTGTTGAATAAGTTTTCTCTTTGCTATCAGATTTTTTACGCAGTTTCCTCGGAATTGCGCTTGATGCTGTCCACAATGCTCATAATCTTTCTTGCCGAATCCATATCATCTTTAAACAAAGCTGTGATACTACCCGCCGACCGGAACGGTTCGTCCATCAGTACCCTGTTGTCATCAATATTTCCATTTGCAACAATATAGTCAACGATCAGCCTTACAAACCGGATCTGATTTACATTTAAACGCTCTTCTGTCAGGAATTCACTAAATGCTTCATTGACTGCTTCCCTGTCAACTCCTACAATCTGCCGTACCAGACGTCCCACCGGTGTATCTCCATACTCTTTTTCATAATCTGCTTTTGTTCCCAGTTCTTTCCAGAGAATTTCTTCTAACTCTTTTAAATCAGCCTCTGTAAGTCTTTTATTATGTCTCAGTTTAAATACTGAAATTTTACCCTTGTGATCCCGAAGGTAAAACTCCACTTTTTTCCGGTAATTTTTCAGATCCACGCTTGCATAGATAGGTTCTCCTTCGTTCCTATCTGTAATCTCATCCGTAAAATCGGTATAATAAATTCTTCTTCCTGCATGTTCCAGATATTGAAGCAGATCACGCAAAGCCTCCCTCACTTTGTCTAATTCCACAACCGTTACATCATCCCAGAAATTTGTCTCCTGAACTTTTTCAATCATTTCTTTTTTTGCTGCGACCTGTGGAAGCCGATATACTTTCGAGAGCTGTTCGGCTGTTGTCATCACAATTTGAATTGGTTTCTGGACGCTTTTGCTCTGTAATAATCCCAGATCAATGCTGTAAATCAGATAATCAAATCTCCGGGCAAGTTCATTTTCTTTTTTGGGTTTCATTAACGGTGCGATATGTTCTTTAATCTCGGATATTTCAATCGTCTCTAACTGATTCCAGCTTGACAGCTTCCGAAACATCTCTACATATCTGAGATGCCTTTTTACCACAAAGCTGTCATCATTTAATTCTATCACTGCCTGATTCAGCCCCATTACCAGCTCTTTTCGGTACACTGCATAATCCGCATCCATGACATACTGTGATGCCTGCAGTTCCCTGCATATCTGTGCCTTTGCATTATATATTTTTTCACAAAGTGATTCCTGAATTCCATTCTCAGAACCATTTTTATTCACCCGAAAGTATTCAAAATTATTACAGAAGTCGAAAATCAGAAAACGCTCTTTATCAATTCCCTCGCCCAGCAGATCTTTGCATAAACGCGTTCCTCTTCCTATCATCTGCCAGAACTTTGCATAACTGCGCACCTTTTTAAAAAATACAAGGTTTAAAATCTCCGGAACATCAATTCCCGTATCCAGCATATCCACAGATACTGCAATCTGCGGCATTCGTTCTTTTGTGCCAAAATCATCAATCAGTGTATCTGCATATTTGATGCTATAATCGACCTGTTTGATAAAATCTCCACAATATTCCGGAAATAACGTGTTAAAACGCTCCACAATCTTTTTCGCATGAGGAGTGTTTTTTGCAAAAATAATCGTTTTTCCAATTTTATCCCCACCTTCGATCTTTAAGCCTTTCTCCATCAGCTCTTTTAATACCAAATCAATCGTGTCGTCATTAAAGAGCCATGTATTAACTGCAGTATTGGAAATATCCTCCTCCACCGTCTCTTCATCTTTGAAAGTTTCCTCAAACTTCTCCTTCTCTTCCTCAGATAACTCATTATAATGGATTCCTTCTTCCATGATCTTCGTTTTGTATTCCAGTGTCGAGTAAGTGACCAGATATCCCTCTTCTACCGCCTTTTCTAATTCATAAGCAAATGTCGGAACGCCGCGTTCAAGATCAAATACCCCGTATGTATTTTTATCAATTTCATTTTTCGGCGTTGCTGTCATGCCAAGAAGCATTGCATCAAAATATTCAAAAATTTCCTGGTACTTTTTGTAAATACTGCGGTGCACCTCGTCACAGATGATCAGGTCAAAATATCCCGGTGTAAACAGACGATCTCCATATTTATTTTTCGTCTCATCAATTGCATTCATCATAGTAGGATAAGTGGAAAAAATCATGCGGCAGGCTTCCGGATCATCTTTTCCTTCTACCAGGTTACAGCAGGATAAATCATCCAGTAAATTTGTATAACTGTTTTTCGCCTGCTTTACCAACGCCGTCCGGTCTGCAAGAAACAAAATATTTTTTACATAATTATGTTTCCGCAGCACATCCACAATGCTGATGCTGACTCTGGTTTTTCCCGAACCGGTAGCCTGCACGATCAGCATCTTCCGATGCTTTTTTGCAATTGCATCACAGACTGCTGTTACCGCTTCTTTCTGATAAGGACGGTTTGTAATATCATCCCGAATTTCAATGTTTTCTAACGGAGTTCTTAACTTTCTTCTGTCTATCTCAATCTGTAATTCTTCCTGCGTAAAGAAACCGGACACCTCACGCCTTGGATATCCCTCATTATCATTTGTATAAAAAATTTCGAATCCATTTGTGGTAAAAATCAGTGGACGCTGCTTATACTGATTCTGCAGACAGTCCGCATATAATTTTGCCTGCTGGCTTCCAACGATTGGATCTGCCGATGCTTTTTTTGCCTCTACCACTGCCAACGGCAAATGGTCTTTTCCCCATAAAACATAATCCACAAAGCCATTTCCTGAGGCATTGGGCATACCGGTAACCGGTTCCTCCTCCGTACAATTCCGTCCCATAATCCATCCTGCTCTCTGTAATTCCACATCGATATATCTCTTTCGCGTCTCTGCCTCGCTGATCTCATCTACATGGAACTCTCTGGTCTGGCTGTGAAGTGTACGCTGTGCCTGCATCTGTTTTCGCAGCTGCTCATTTTCCCTGCAAATTTCTTCTAATTTTTTATCTTTGCTGGACAGACTCTCATATAAACGTCTTAACTCCTCCGCTTTTACCCTTTTTTCATCCCCGGATGGCAGTATAGACTCATCAAAAAAACGTTCCGTATATTCTTTCGAATAGGAATAATCAATCCAGTCACAAAATTCAAACAGATCACGCAGGGCTATGACTGCCTCATCTCTTTTGATATTACTGTTCGTATGGACTGCGACATTTCCAAGATGGATCGTATATTTCAGCATCGGAAACAGTCTTGGTTCAATGATGCTGCGAAATGTAGGCTCATGGATCAGACTCGACACATTATCCCGATACGGAAGTGTCAGTTCCGCATCATAGGAAAACACAAATCGAACCGCGAGTTCTAACGCTCTTCTGGAGAGAATCGCACATGTCGCAGGCGATATGCTGATGCTCTTTTCTGCCTCTATTGCCTGTTTTGCAAAATCGGAATACTCTTCTTTTTCTAAAAGATAATCAAAATTAGTTTCCATGGCTGATTCTCCTTTTTCGTTTATTTATTGTCGGATGATGATGTTAGTATTACAATTTTAATATCAAGCTGTGAGAGTGGTTTGTGGGGAGGTTGCAAGTTTCAATTTGTTGACTTGTTTGCAAAAATCCACAAACTGTTGCTGAAGTTCAATTGGGGGCACAATCAATACCAAATCCTCAATCTGTTGCTTTGTAATAGCTTCTCTTGTAGCTCCGCCGCTTGTAGCAATACTCCATAGTAATCTCTGGTAACTATCTTCTGTAAACATGCTGCAAAGGAATTCTGGTAATAGTCTATCCTTGCATCTTACAATTGCCACATGCTGATTTACTCTTGCTGGAATCAGCTCCTTTGGAACCGCGCAACATCTTGCAACCGAAGCTCCTGTAATGTTAAGAAGAACATCATTTTCTTCTATTGTTACATTAGATAACTTATCTGCCTGCTCATCAGTAATATAAGCTAAATCCTTATATTCAAACCGATTATTATATACATTCATACTACGAATGAGTGATATTCCTTCTGTTCCATAACTTTCTCTTCCACCTTTTGGAGTAGCTCCAGAACCAATCTTTGATGTCAAGTTTTTACAAATATCTATATTCCATCCTTTTGTGTTCTGAACAGGGTCACCAAACATCTCGACAAATCGGGCTTGGATAAGGTCATCTAATAACTGAAGTTCCCTTGTTTTTGAATCTATCACATTAACCAAATGATCCAGTTGTTCTACAACTTCATTTTGCTTTTCTCTTGAAGGTACATCTAATTCAACATTTCCTAAATTCTTTCTTGAAATTCTTTTTCTAGTTGTTCCTGTTACGCTACCCAATAGTCTCGTGTAATAAGCATTTGAACGCATGAAATAACACAAATATTCTTTGCTTATGACTGTCTCATCTGGTCTGCAAATAGTACAATCAACAGCTGTTATCATACGTTCTTCCTTATCAGGAATAATACATGCTCTTCCAACAGGTTCAGGTAATCTTGAAACTAAAATGTCCCCCGGAAATATTTCTGTACACTTTAACTTTTCAAATGTATCTTCAGAAATATACTTAGCACGTGCTTCTTTCTCTAAATATATTCCCTTTCCAATATTACCAGTTTGAACCAATCTAATTCCTTCATCAGACTGATCTTTACTCTCTATCCAATCACCATCCGTAAAGACGGTACATATATCTTCTAATCTCATCTACATCATCCCTGCAAATCCGAATTTATGGGATCAGATTGTGAGATAAAATACCTTATTTACTCCCTTAAAAACCGCCATTCTGATATGCTCTGGCAATAATATAGGATGGCTCGTAATATGCGCTACAATTATAATTATCTATTATATCACAAATATCATTATTATAAACCCTGCATATTCCATCAACATAATTTTCATTCCAAAGAGCCGTATCGACAATCAAACGCTGATATACTTTTCCCATCTGCATTGCCGATGGGATCTGTCTCACTAATTCTTTATTCACATCCGCAATATCAAAATCGCCTTTTTTTAACTGATAAGCTGCAATCCAGTCATCCTCTACATCTTTTGGATTTTCTGCATGAAGTACATTTGCCACACTAATCAAGTGGTATAATTCATCTTTTCCGATCCTATTTACAACATAACGGTTCTTTTGATGAATTTTTCTTGCCACCCGTTCAATCATATAACATATAAAATATAAATCATTCTTTTGAATTTCTTCATCTGGAAAATACTTATTTGTCATACATTTTCGCTCCCTTCAAACTGCAGCATTCTTAGCGATTGCTCTGTGCAAAATACAATTTGATGCGTCGGATATTTAAATTTTACCAATTCCCAAAAAGCAGATTTTTTTATATTTCCTGCCATATAGTCTTCTACATAATCCCATATCTGGTCATCAGCCATCGGTCCTTCCACAATATCATAATTATGCTCAATTCCTCTTCTACAATCCACAACAAATTGAAGCCACTCTTCCGTCATTTCCGAAAAAATTTTTGCTTCCTGAGATGATATATCCGAATATGAATATATATTTACAATAGATTCTCCACGTTTTGTTAATGCCCATCTTTTTGCCTGTTTCTTTATATTGGTACAATAAAATCCATATCCAAAATCTTTATAATGTCCATTAATCATAATTTTAGGTTCTGGAACCACAACATTGCTGCCATGATATACAATTACTTTGTCCATTTATTTTCCCCCGTTACCATCATATATATATGTCTATGCAATATACTTCCGATGTGCTGTTTTTACATTATTCTGATTTACGATTGCATACTGCATCGTCGTGTCTATCTGAGAATGTCCCAAAATTTTCTGTACCTGTTCAATCGGCATTCCCTTATCAATCGCCCTCGTTGCCATCGTTCGTCGGAACTTATGCGGATGTATTCTCTCCATGCTGATTTTTCTGCCAAGCTCACGCACCCGTATTTCCACGCCACTGATTTTTAATCTATCATACGGAGCATCTAAAGTTGTAAATAATGCAGGATTATCGTCATGGCGGCTATTGATATAATTTTGCAGATGCAGCTTTGCTTTTGCATCAAAATAAACTCTGCGCTCCTTATCTCCTTTTCCGTAAACAATACATTCTCTTTCTTCAAAATCAATATCTGAGATATTCAATCTTACCAGTTCTCCGACACGAATTCCGGTTGAATACAGAAGATCAATCATCGCTAAATCCCTCGCACATTCGCAGTTATCACGGAGTTTTTCAATCATCTCATCAGAAATCGTCTCTTTCACAGACTGTTTTGTTTTAAGTTTATGTATTCGTCTCATAGGGCTTTTTAAAATATAATCCTTTTCCTCTAACCATGAAAAAAGCTGGATATATTTCTACGCACATTATCAACCGTAACCTTACTGCAATTATTACGCTGCTGGTAATTTGCCAGATAACTTCGGATCTCATCGGTTGTCATTTTTCGAACCGGAACATCTAAAGTCGCAAGCAAATGTTCCACTGTCATTTTATAATATTGCAGCGTCCGCTCTGAACATCCTTCGATCTGCTTTGCATCTATAAACATTTTTAAATATGTTTCATTGGATGTCTGCTCTCTCTGCGGTGTTTCACTGGATAAGTTTTTAAGTAATACTTCCTGCAATTTTTTCATTTGCGCAATACTTAAAAAATCTGCCATTTCATTTAATATGCATACTAATTTTTCATCCATGTTGGTACTCTTTTCCTTTCGTACCAACATCCTGCGCCAACATCACTGTTAAAATTTAATTTATTATTTACGTTTTTCAGACTTATAAAACAAACCTATGCAATTTAAGAAATTCCACAGGTTCTTTTCTACTGTAAACCAACTAATTTTTTTATTGTTTCCTCACTCCAATTATCATTTTCCCATATAAAATACTCTGTTTTTCTTTTTTTAAAAATCCTATACGGGACAGATGTATTATCATAAATATGCATTATATCTGCAACTTGAACTAATTCTGGAATAAGTTTTAACGCTTTCGAGTATCTGGAGCGAATTTTATCTTCCGGTACCCCATGTCCACCTAACGCCTTTCTAGACTCCACACGTAATATATTAGCATTTACATCAGCAGTCAACACGTATATACAACGAATAAAATACCCTTTCTCTTTCGCTTTTTTCAATAATTCCAGATTTCTGTCCGTTGACATAACTGTTTCAAAAGTAAAGCTATTATGATTAACAATCGCCTGTTCTCTCATCTTTTCAGCCAATTGCGCTGCTTCAAGATCAGAACAATAGTTTGTTCTTTTTATATCATCTGCATTAATATACGGTTCAATAACTTTTGCCATCTTTGTAATAGTTGATTTTCCACTACCATTAGGTCCTGCAAATACAATTATTTCTGGAAACTTTTCACTATACTGAGGCATATTTTCTCCTTCCATCCGGATACTCTAAAAAAGCAGTCTTTTTTTCAACATCATAGCCTGCAATCGGAACACCTTTTATTTTTTTTATCTCATTATCAATCCGAATAGCCTCTTTAAAACGCTCTGTTAATTCATCATCTGAAATTCCACACATAGAATCCAATTCATTCATTTCTAACATCTTAACTGTCTCCTTCCTTCTGTCTATTCATTATATAAAAGACATTATTTTTCTGACATATCTCATCAAAAACTGTTTTATATCGTCTGATACCTGCTTTGATACCACTAGTTTCTTTCTATATTTGCAGACAAAAATAATATGATGCTATCATAAATTCTTGTGTCTGTTTCTTGATTTCCATGTTCCTATAATGCATAGTATAACATCATCCTCTACTTTTAGCTACCTTAACTAAGGCACGTATTTCTGACAGCGTGCAAACGAAACTATTATTTATCAAATTAAAGAATTGTATTTTCTATATAACACTCCAGTAAATAAGATGGATTTTCGTAATAAAGACTACTGTTATAATCATCAATTTTCGGACTTAGAAACGAATTATATACTTTTATCAATGCATCCATTATATCTATTTGTTTTTCCTGTGCCACCTGTTTGATCAAACGTTTATATACTTTTGCAATATCCCAATGTGAGGGAATCACGTATCTGCAATCTGCTACATTATCAAAGGTTCCATTCGGGATCTTCGCTTCTTCCACAAAATCTTCACATACCCTGTCAATATTGTCACAATGATAAATATCTGCCAGCTCATAGATTTTCTGCAGCCGTTCTTTGCCAAGCCAGTTTACAATATCAGCCCTCTTGTTCTTTGTTTTTCTTGCAATATAATCAATCAGACCACATACAAAAAATAAATCATTGTCCTTTTGATCTTCGCGCCCTTCTCCGATCATTACAATGTTACCTCCTCGTAACCTCTATATTCCAGACATTTTAATGCCTCTTTCGTACAAAACGTGATTTGATGCGTTGGATATTTGAATTTTGCCAATACCCAGAATTGTTCTCTTGTAATCGTGCCATCCATATAGTCGGAAATATAGTTATAAATCTGGTCATCTGCCATTGCACCGATCACTATATCGTAATCGTGTACTTTCCCACTTCTGCACGAAATAATAAAATCCAGCCATTCATCCGTCATCTCACGAAATTCTTTGATGTTTAAATCCTGATTTAAACGCACATCATAAATCGACACAATTTTCGTATCATAACGTCTTGCCCACCTCTGCGCCTGCTCTTTTATGATCGTACAATAAAAACCAATGCCAAAGTCTTTTGTATTGCGTCCTATGCGGATTTCCGGGGTTTCAACAGGTGTATAACCACCATGATAAACTGTCATTTTCGCCATAGTGTTTCTCCCCCTCTATCCAAAATATTTCTGCATCAGACTTTCAAATAGTGTTTGAGTTTCATCAAGAGATTTTTGGACTTCAACTTTCAAATATGTAAACTGCTCTATGACATCTAATGGATTTGTAATTCCTCCTGTCCAGAATGTTTCCCATATCCTGTCAACTTTATTTCGTAATTCTCCGGTAATCATGTGTTTCCTCCATCTTTATTCTGGCAGTATAACTTTCACTTCTACTCTGCCTCATACTTTTCTGCCACTGGCTTTGCCTCCACCGTATGTGTTGCCTCATAGAGTGACGCAGTCGGTGCGACCGGGCTCATGAGCACTTTTCCGGTTCCGCGGTACACATTGACGAGTCCTTCGCCGCTGACTGCCGAACCCACAAGCGTTTTCGTCGATCTCTCCACAGTAAATTCCAGACCAGAGGACCAGCAGACTGCAAGATTTCCGTCAATTTTTAATTCATCATTGTCAAGTTCCACCTCAATCAGTTCTTCATACGGCACGTTACTCTCCAATGCTGCGACACCTTCCCCGACCAGACTTAAGTTGAAAAATCCTTCTTTGCCAAGCACGGTCGATGAGATTGTTTTCCGCGCCGTCAGCTTATTTTTTACGGTTCCGGAACAGGCATAAAATATGCCATCCTCGATCGTCATGCCCTTTTCACCCCAGGATCCGACATCCACTAAGATCAGATATTTATAGGTAGGTTCTAACACCAGAATGCCGTTGCCGACGTATTCCGGTTTGACTGCTGTCTCCTTTGTGATCGCACCTTTGACCATCTTGCCGACAAAATCACCGACTCCCTTGATCCCTGTGGTTGCTTTCACATGACCTGCCATCCACTGCATGCTGCCCGCCTGGATAATGGCAGACTCTTTTCCGTTTAATTCAATGACAATCTGGCGCCTGCGGACACCCATTTTACTCATAAAGTACTCATTTCTCGCATTTTCCGGCGCAACGGAGGCGTCTGACTGATACTCTAATACATGAAAATTTCCAAGACTGCTCACATATTTTCTTGCGTTGTTTTCTAAATTTTTTATATTCATTTAAACTCCCTTTCCTGCGCTGCTTTCTAATGAAAACAAGTTTTGCACACTGATCTCCTATTCTTTCTTATCCGCTCCATTATAAAACAAACCGCTTTTCTGATTCAATCAATATCCGTATCATGTTTAAATCTTCAGTTGTAAAGTCGTTACTGTTCACTCGTACCTCGTTCCAGTAACGGATTTTGCCGATGCTTCGCATT
>OIYP01000324.1_pt1 | contig 32519 bp, 29 predicted proteins | sample 1588261 | NCBI WGS metagenome assembly OIYP01 (sample SAMN03283293) | human gut metagenome | biome: human-associated habitat; material: feces | host: Homo sapiens | place: Peru | collected 2012
CCACTTTCACGGCTGTGCCGTGAATAATATAGGCTAAAATTCAAACAATATCTGGATTTCAGATAGGAAATGATATTTCTCGAAAAAAATTAGACAATGCAAAAAAGAAATTTGCATCGGGATTAGATGAGAGTACGGTAATTGGATTTTATGACACCACAGTTGCAGTAAGCGGAAAAAGAGGATATTTGTTTACAGATACAAAGGTATATTATTTGGAAGTATTAGAGAAACCGAAGAAAATCTGGTATGACGACATCGAAGATATTGAGTTATATGATATAGCCAATAAAGACTGTGATAATAGATTGCAGATAAAATTGTATGATGGAACAAAAATAGATTGGACAAGTATTTATCTTAATAAAACACCACTGTATCGTTTTTTTAAAGAATTGCTTGCGTTGATAAGACAGCCTGCAGAAGATACTATTGAGGAGTTAAATGTACAGACTGATAAATCAGAAAATTATGGAGCAATGGCGGGTGGAATTTCGAGTGCAGCATATGGTCAGATAAATAAATTATATGAAGAAGAAAAATTTCATGGAAGACAGGGACATGGATTTGCTGCAGAGAGAGCCAACAATTTGTATGATAATTTGACGGGACATGATGCAAAGATAGTTGGTGATGACAATGTGAAAAATGGCGCAGACAGGGTGGTAGATGGAATATTTATTCAATCAAAATATTGCCAAACAGGTTCTGCCTGTGTTAATGAATGTTTTGATGAACAGGGAAATTTCAGATATCTGAAAGATGGAAAGCCAATGCAGATTGAAGTTCCATCAGATAAATATGATGCCGCGGTAGAGGCTATGCAGGATAAAATACGAAAAGGAAAAGTACCCGGTGTAAAGGATATTAATGAAGCAGAAAATATTGTTCGAAAAGGACATTTTACTTATGAACAGGCTAGAAACATCGCGAAAGCAGGAACTGTGGAGTCTATAACATATGATGCTGCTAGTGGAGCAGTTGCTGCAAAATCAGCATTTGGCGTGACGGCAATGATTACATTGGCAACTAATTTATGGAACGGGGAAGAACTCGGAAAGTCTTTAAAGATAGCGACAGCTTCAGGATTAAAAGTTGGAGGAACTGCATTTGTTACATCTGTTCTTGCAGGACAGCTGTCAAAAGCAGGATTGAATAGTGCACTTGTCGGAAGTTCGGAAGCGATAGTTTCTGTTATGGGTCCGAAGGCATCAGCACTGCTTATTAATGCTTTTCGTGATGGTGGCAATATTTATGGTGCGGCAGCTATGAAAAGTGCAGCTAAATTGCTGAGAGGAAATGTAATAACTGCAGGTGCAACAGTGGTGATACTATCATCATTTGACATTGCAAATATATTTCAGGGACGTATATCTGGAAAGCAGTTATTTAAAAATCTTGCTAATACAGCAACCACGGTTGCAGGAGGAACAGGTGGATGGATTGGTGGTGCAGCAGTGGGGTCAGCAATTTTGCCTGGAATCGGGACAATTGTGGGAGGATTGGTTGGTTCTGTTGTAGCAGGGGCTGCAGCAGGAAAGGCAACGGAAACAGTTCTTGGAAATTTTATCGAAGATGATGCTGATGAGATGGTTAGAATTATTCAGAAAGAATTTGAGAAACTTGCAAAAGATTATTTATTAAATCAAAAGGAGGCAGAAAAATCAGTTGACAGACTGGGAGAAAAATTAGATGGAAGTATATTGAAAGACATGTATGCATCTTCAAATAGAAGAGAATATGCAAGAAATCTTCTGGTACCCATTATTGAAAGTGAAGTAGCAAAACGTAAATATGTTGCAGCAGTAACCAATCAACAGATGGTTCAAAGTCTGAAAGATGTTCTTGAAGACATGTCGGAACATGTGAAAGAGGATGATTTAGAGAATATTGCATTTACATAGAATACCAAATTGCTTTATGGGAGAAGAATATGGAGAGGAATATTGAAATAATTGATAAACTGCATTCGTATGTTTGGGCTAAGGAGAATGAAATTGTCATAAAAGAATATTTTGTAGACAATATAACATTTGATAATTTAAGAGATTGTCTTATTGGAAATGCAAAAATTCTTGAGGAGGATTTTGAAAAACAGATATATGTGGTAACTGTTGATAGTGGTATCAATAATATGAATGGGGCATTAATTGTAATACAACGAGTAGATAACAATAAACTAAGTTTGGCAGGCTATGCAAGAGAGGGTTGGATTAACCAACATACAGCAGAAAAAGCAATTTTAAAGATAATAGAACAAATAAAATCTAAGTATAAAGAATGTGCTTTATTGTAGAGAGTAGATGAAAAACATATCACTACAGAGCATGAGTGGGAAAAAGGAAGTCAGCGGTTCTAAAACTAAGTAGAAAATCAGTACACATATTTTGTGCAGATATTACAAAAATAATAAAAAATATGTGATACTACTGACAGATATATGTCGGTATGTTACAATCCATTCAAAGCATTACATTCTAACAAAATCTATCAGGCAGACTGTGAGGAAGTATCCTCACAGCATAAGCCGTTTCAAAACAAATCAAAACCACGTTAAGGCTGCTTATCAACATACGAGCCACAACGTCGGATATCAGAATTTTCAATGCTTTTAAAATACCAGCAAATAAAAGAAAAAGCAGGGAGAATTCGAAAATATCACGCGACTCTCCCGAACAAAAGGGAGGAAACGATTATCGCGCAAAAGACAAAGAAATCGTCATCAGACAAAGCCAAAAAGATCCAGTGGCATCCTGCGTTTTATGCAGCAGCGGAACTCGAACTAAAAGAAAACATCGAGGAACTGGATTTAATATCGGAGTACCATTTGAGTAAGGAACCGATCCGTATCGATCTTTTGATCATAAAAGAAGAAAATGCAGACAAAGTGATGAAAAATGAAATCGGTCATATCATGCGAAAGTACAATGTGTTAGAATACAAAGGACCGGGGGATGAACTGTCGATAGACACTCTTTACAAAACACTTGGATATGCCTGCCTTTATAAAGGATATGGGAAAACAATCGATGAAATCCCGGCGGACGAACTGACCGTGTCATTGTTCCGTGAAGCATATCCAAGAGAACTGTTTTTGGAATTAGAACGAAAAGGATATGTACTGGAAGAAAAATATCCAGGTATTTATTACGTGAGAGGGAACATTTTATTCCCGGTGCAGATCGTGGTGATCAGCAGGTTGAACCGGACTATGCACAGCAGCCTAAGAATCTTATCTGCAAATGCCGATATAGAGGATATCAGGAAGTTTTTAGAACAGACAGAAAATATGAAGACACCGCGGGAGCGGAATAATATAGACGCAGTATTACAGGCAAGTGTCAGTGCGAATTATGAAATATATCAGAAGGTAAGGAGGGCGAATGGTATGTGCGAAGCATTACGGGAATTAATGAAAGATGAAATAGAGCAGGATGTAGCAAGAGGAGAAGCAAGAGGAGAGGCAAGAGGAGAAATGCGTGGCAGAGCGGAAGGAATTGTAGATACATGTTGTGATCTAGGGTTGCCAGAAGACGCTATTTTAGAGCGGTTGCAGAAAAAACTAAATATATCATTACAGACTGCCCAGGAATATCTCCAAACCTTTGGAAAACAGATCGTAAAAAATTAACGAACGTCAGGAAAATCAAAAACATATGAAATATCAGGAAAAAGACTTAGTTAAAATAGCAAAACGGGAGAACAACACAAAAAGAAGTTATCTAGTAGTAGATCCACTGCAGGGAAAGCATGTTCCGGTAGAACCTTCGAAAGCATTGAATCTTTTCAAAAGTCTTGCAGAGAAGCTTCAGGGAAAATATGAAGGCGAGAGACTGCTTTTGATCGGTTTTGCGGAAACTGCAACAGCAATCGGTGCGCAGGCTGCGATCACTCTGGGAACAAAGTATATCCAGACAACGCGGGAAGTAATACAGGATGCCAGATATTTATTTTTTTCAGAAGCACACAGCCATGCGACTGAGCAGAAATTAGTAAAAGATGATATAGACCGTGTGATAAATGATATCGACAGGATTGTATTTATAGAGGATGAGGTGACCACTGGGAATACGATCATGAATATCATTAAGATCATAACAAAAGAGTATCAGAAAAAAACAAAATTTGCAGTTGCTTCATTGTTAAATGGAATGACAGAAGAATACTTAAAAATTTATCAGGATGAAAAAATAGAACTTCATTATCTGGTAAAAACGGATCATTCCGGATACGGTACGGTTGCGGAGCAGTATAGATGTGATGGTTTATATATTTGTGCGATACCGGAGAATCATACGCAGGAAAGCGCGGATATTGATGTGCAATCGGAGAAGAATATGCGGGAACATATCATATCGATTCCCGGATGGATGAATGCAAGACGTTTCGTTGACGCAAAACAATATGAGGCTGCATGTAAAAAACTTGCGAAAACCGTGATCACAGAGACTGTTGTGAAACAGGGTGAACGTGTACTTGTGATTGGCACGGAAGAGTTTATGTATCCGGCACTTCTGACAGGGTACGAAATCGAAAAAATGGGATGTGTTGTCCGCTGCCATTCTACGACTAGAAGTCCGATCGCGGTCAGTACCGAGGAAGAGTATCCACTGCATTGCAGATATGAACTGCGCAGCTTATATGATCCGGATCGAAAGACTTTTATTTATGATTTGGAAAACTATGACAGGGTTATCGTTATGACGGATGCAGCATTAGCGTCGTTAAAAGGATTAGAAACGCTGATTTACGCACTTCGGATGAAAAATGAAAATATATCTGTGATCCGTTGGTATTAAAGAGAATATAGGAATGAGGACAAAAATGAGAAGTTCATACAGCGATGAGGATGTGATCCTTTTACTAAAAGATATCACTGGCATGGTGCAGCCACAGCCGACCGAAGAACGGGAAAAACTGATTCAGGCGGGCAGGCATTACAGTGAAATGCTTCCAATCGAATATGTTCCGACAGAAAAATATATGCAGGTATACCGGGAAGCGTTAAAAAATTATGCAAAACCGGTAGCACTGGCAGTTGGAAGACTTGCGGACAAGATCATTGAAAAAAAGGGACAGAACATTGTGCTCGTTTCATTGGCCCGTGCAGGTATTCCAATCGGAATTTTAGTCAAAAGATACATTGCAAAAAAATATCATATCAATGTACCGCATTATTCTATTTCCATCATTCGTGGCAGAGGGATTGATGACAATGCGATGAAATATCTGTTGAGCCGGTATGAGCCGGGGCAGTTGTTGTTTGTGGACGGGTGGATTGGAAAAGGCGCGATTTTAAATGAATTGAAAAAAGATCTTGCGCAGTATGAAGATGTATCGTCCGATATTGCTGTGATAGCAGATCCTGCCAATGTGACAGAACTTTGTGGTACGCATGATGACATTTTAATACCGAGTTCCTGTTTAAACAGCACAGTGTCAGGTCTGGTCAGCAGAACATTTTTAAGAAGTGATATCATAGGCAAAGATGATTTTCACGGAGCTGTCTATTATGGCGAATTAAAAGATTCGGATCTGTCCTACGAGTTTATCCATACCATTGAAAAAGAATTTAATATGGATGCAGGAAAAGAAGATAAGCGGGTGGAAGGCTTTGGTATTGGTGAGGTAAAACAGATCGCAGAAACATTTGAAATTGATGACATCAATCTGATCAAGCCGGGAATTGGTGAGGCAACAAGAGTATTGCTCCGAAGGGTTCCCTGGAAGATTCTGATTGATGAGAGGTATAAGGGAGATCCGCAGCTTGGACATCTTGTGAGATTAGCGGAGGAAAAAAATGTACCAATCCAGTATTATCCGATGAGGCATTATAAATGCTGCGGTATCATTAAAAAAATGTCAGATATATAAAAATACTGTCGGTTTCCAAGGAAATTTATGCATAGATAAGTCTGGTCTATCATGCCAATGAATTTATGCATACATAAATTTAGTTCTGGATGCCAAAGACCTCTGCAAGAAAAAATATTTTTTCTGCCCAGTTATGGTGGGTTTTGTACTCGTTCATCCTTTCCTGAGCCGGATTTTCGGCAACCAGGGAGGCAGAGCTTTTATCCCAGTTTAAAATTGCTTTTGCATCGTTAAAATCTGATCGTGTAACCTGATAAGCTTTGTTTACAACGGAGATCTGGTTTGGATGGATGACAGTTTTTCCGGTGAATCCGCAGAGTTTATCGTCTTTTAATTCCTGAATTAATCCATTTTCCCAATTATCACCCGAATAATATTCCCACACAGGACCGGAGATGACGTAGTCCATGCCGTAAACGGTTATGATATCAGAAAAAATATCAGCAACAGGTTTGATCCGGTGAATGGACTCGTCGGAATGACGGCGGAAGCCAAACATGTGACACAGATCATTTCCGCCGACACGGATATTTAAAACGAGATCTTCCACTGGGTGAAGCAGGTTCTTTAAATCGTACAGGATATCAACGCGGTGTCTTAGATCAATGATGGAGGAACTTTCATAGATCGGCATCATATATAATTTCTTTGAAGCCTGTTCGTTTGCCCGGATCATTTCTTCTATATAAGAGTTGGCGGCATCAGTAGTAAATTTCGGAATGATATAACCGGTGATCAGCTTTATGCTGTCGCCGAAAGCCTTTGTTAAGCGTCCAATCTGACCGGCATTGCGGACGCGGATAAAGATTTTCGGAAGATAAAAAGGATGATCCTGGAAACTTTCAAATATCTGATGGATGGAAGCAATCAGATCCTGCTCGGCTTCCATCACAAAATTGTCATTGATCGTATCTTCAAGGCATAAAGCCAGAGAATATTTATTTCCAAATTTTTCATGAATCACAGAGTCAGCAATCGTTTTTTTATTGGCAGGACAATAGAGCAGTGCGCCAACACTGTAATAAATCATATCATTTTTCAATTTGTAAAAATCCCCCTGAGTGCGTAAATTGTAATGCAAATTGAATTATAGCATTAATATAGGTAAAAAGATAGATGGATTAGACGTAATATGTGTGATACAATCAGACGTATAAGCTGCTCTAACACATTACAGCAGTATGCTATACTTTTAGAAGATTCTATAATAAGGAAGGAAACGTATGAGTAACAGTGGCAAAAAGATACGTCTGTCATTTAATTCTCCGGTGATTTTGGGATTTACAATTATCTGCTTTATCGTGTTGATTTTGGATAAATTGACAGGAAGTGCATCCACGCGGACATTTTTCAGTGTCTACCGGTCATCGTTAGCAAGTCCGTTCACATACATCCGGTTTTTTGGACATGTATTCGGACATGCCAGCTGGGATCATTTCTTTGGAAATATTATGATGTTATTGGTTGTAGGGCCGCTTTTGGAAGAAAAGTATGGGTCGGCAAATATTTTATTTGTAATTTTAACGACAGCGCTGGTGACAGGTGTGATCAATTTCATATTTTCCCCCAATGTCCAGCTTCTTGGTGCAAGCGGTGTTGTATTTGCGTTTATATTACTTGCATCCTTAACAAGTATTGAAGAAGGAAAAATCCCGCTTACATTTATTCTGGTTGCACTGATCTATATCGGGCAGCAGGTGTATGATGGCATATTTATCCGGGATAATGTTTCAAATCTGACACATATTTTGGGTGGTATTGTCGGTTCAGGTCTTGGCTATGTGATGAATAAAAACAAAATGAACAGATATTGAAGGTGAGAATGCGCTATGTTAGAACATAAAAAGATTCGCAGCCTTGATGATTACTTTGTCGATCTCGATAGCAGACAAAGCAGAGAGGTGTATTTTTACCGGATCAATGGATACATGGAAAAAATCGGTGATTTTATAAAAAAATATTATGACACGGCAAGAAGAAAGGGCGTGGTGATCGAAGGGAAAATCCCTAATCCGGATGAGCAGAATCTTGCGTATTATTCGGAAATTATGGGTATGGATTTTCGGATGGATCCATCATTTATAACCGCTGGGTTAAAGAAATGGCTGCCGCGTATGAACGATCTGCAAAGGAAGAATGTGGCAGATTCGATTTATGACTCGCTTGATTCCATGAGACGGAATGGAAAAACAGAGAATATGCAAAAAAATGCATATATCAAATTTATGTGCTGGCTGTATTACAAATTTGAGCGGATTGTAAACCAGCTTGGGGCAAATGAACTGCCCAAGATCCTTTATGAGGGGGATATCAGTAATTACGAGCTGATGCTGATATCAATCCTGTCAAATGCAGGGTGTGATGTGGTGTTGCTGCAGTATCACGGTGATGCAGGGTACCTTAAGTCAGATCCGGATTCCGTTTTATCGGACGATCTAAAAATGGAGGGAATGACAGCTTTCCCGGAAGAATACTGCTTAAAGAAAGTCCGTGAAGCGATACAAAATGATTTTGAAAAAGAACGGCTGTATGGAAATCTTCCTTCTGTCAATAACTGTACTAATGTCTGGATCAGCGGAAAAGGATTTGAAGATATCAAAAAAAGTGTGTTGAGCAGAGGGACAGATTCCCGTTTCTTTTATAATTGTTTTTACCGGATCAATGGAGCAGAGGACAAGCTGACTTATGCAAACGAATTGTTTCAGCTGCAGCTTGAACTGAAAAATGCCAGACGAAAGACTGTGATCGTAAATGGAGAGATTGAAAGACCGACACCGGATGAGATCGCAGATATCCGGCGAGGAAACTATGCAAAAGCAGATCAGCTTATCATGGATCTTTCCGCCAATATAAAATATCCGGCAAATATGGAACTGCAGAAGATCATGCATAAAACATTTGTTGATATTCTTCTTGCAGAATTTAGCAAAGAAGGCGATAATTTAAACAGGCTCACCAGTAAGGCGGTATATCTGTTGTGCTGGCTAAAGAGATATCTGCCGTCTTTATTTTCTGACTGGAAGATGCCGGAAATCGGATGTTTTATTCACATGGGTGGTTGTCAGAATGAAAATGAGGCACTGTTTCTTAAGTTTTTAGCAAGACTGCCGGTTGATGTGGTGATCCTGTGCCCGAACCGGAATGTACCTTGTCAGCTTACAGATCCTTTGCTGTATGAACTGAATTATGAGGAAAGTCTTACCATGGAAAGGTTTCCGGAAGAAAATTCACAGGTTAAAATGGGAACGGTTGCCTATCATGCGGAGAGAGAACTGGATACATTAATGTATCAGGACACCGGAATGTACCGGAATCAGCAGTATGGAAAGGCGAATATCATCAGCCTGCAGACCATGTATGAAGAAATAAAGATCCTGTGGGATCAGGAGCTGAAGTACCGGCCGGATTTTAGTGTGGTCGATGGTGTGGTCAACATACCGGTTATTTTTGCAAAGGTTTCCGGTGTAAAAGATGGACAGACGGATCATTACTGGACATCAGTAAAAGAATTGGTTACGGAAGATACCATTGTGATAAAAAAGGCGCCTTATATAGAGCCGATGGCACCGAATCCGATGAAAATGTATGCTGCCGAATTTTTTAAGAATGGAAAATTGCAGCGAAATAAGATCAAAGCACATCCGAAATATCCGTATGGTATCCTGAGAGAAGATATACAGGAAATGATTCTCGATAAGATGCAGCTTTTGATCAATCAGAAAATGATAAAGGGAATCGGGGAAAATGGCATGGAATATACAGTCATTGCGCAGATTTTAAATCTGCCAAAGGATATTGTAAGACTGATTCAGAAATTTGATCTTACCCGGAAAAATCCGAAAATGATCTACATTAATACATCGGAGACGGTAATTTCGTTAGAGGATTCGATCCTGACAGCATTTTTACATCTGATTGGATTTGATATCGTATTTTTTGTACCGACAGGATATCAGAGTATTGAAAAATATTTTAACGGGCAACTAATGGAAGAACACCAGATCGGGGAATATAAATATGATCTGCAAGTCCCTGACCTGAATAGTATTTCATTTGGCAGTACACGCTACACTTGGCGGGAGAAATTTTTTAAGAGAGGTAATTAGTGCGAAAAATCAGATTTTTCACACGCAGAAATGGAGGAATAGTATGGGACTTGATTTTAGCAAAACAATGACTGCGGAAGCACCGGCAGCCACAGCAGTTCCGGACACAAAGGATGAGATCGCTGTTGTGGAACAATATGATATTGTTGCCGACAGGGAAAAAATGAACTCAGAACTGGTCAATTCTGATGAAGTTGACCGGATCGTCAGTACGATCGAGATCAATAATCTTGAGACGATCGTCACATTTGGAGCAGAGGTGGCAGAGGAGATTTCAAAGGCTTCGGATGTTGTGTTAAACAGTATGAATATGTCACAGTTAGACGATACCAGCGAAATGTTAAAAACGTTAGCAAAGATCATGGATCAGTTTGATATCGATGAGATCAAAGAAAATCCGGGACTGTTTGGAAAATTATTTGGAAATATGAAAAAACAGCTCGACAAGATTCTTGCAAAATACCACACAATGGGCGAAGAAGTCGATAAGATCTACGTTCAGCTCAAAGGCTATGAGTCGGAGATCAAACAGTCAAACCGTAAATTAAATACGATGTTTGAGGCAAATGTAAATTATTATCATGAACTCGTGAAATATATTCTTGCCGGCGAGCAGGCATGCAAAGAAATCGAAGCATATATTGCGAAAAGACAGCAGGATATGGAGACTACCGGAGACGAGTCGATCCGGTTTGAACTTACCAGTTTAAATCAGGCATTGATGATGATGGAGCAGCGTACACAGGATCTTCGAACAGCAGAGAATGTTGCAATGCAGTCCATTCCGATGATCAAAGCGATGGAATTCAGCAATTATAATTTGGTCAGAAAAATTAATTCCGCATTTATCGTGACGCTTCCTGTATTTAAACAGGCACTTGCACAGGCAATTCTGCTGAAACGCCAGCGCATTCAGGCGGAGGCAATGTCAGCTCTTGATAAGAAGACGAATGAGATGCTTATTAAGAATGCACAGAATACTGTAGAGGTTTCTAAGGCTACTGCTAAGATGGCATCTGGAAGCTCTATTCAGATTGAGACACTTGAAACGACCTGGAGAACGATTACGAGCGGTATTGAAGAAACCAGAAGAATTCAAGAAGACTGCAGAAAGAAACGTGTGGAAGATCAGGCAAGGCTTGAGGCAATCAAGGCGGACTTCAACAGACAGTATCATATGCCGCCGGCAAACAAGTAAGTTATTTGAAATAACTATAGATTCATTTATTCTAAGGAGGTAATACTATGCCAATTAATTTATCAAAAGGACAGAAAGTAGATTTAACAAAAGGAAATCCGGGACTGAAAAATATCATGGTTGGTCTTGGCTGGGATGTCAATGCATATGATTCAGGTGCAGATTTTGACCTGGATGCAGCAGCATTTATGTTAGGCGCAGATGGAAAATGCCCGACAGATAAAGAGTTTGTATTTTATGGAAACCTGGTTCATCCAAGTGAGTCTGTAAAACATATGGGCGATAACTTAACCGGAGAGGGAGAAGGCGATGACGAACAGGTCCAGATCGATCTTTCCAAAGTACCGGCAAACATTGAGCGAATCGCTTTTACCGTAACCATCTATGAGGCAGAGGCAAGACGCCAGAATTTTGGACAGGTATCCAATGCGTTTATCCGTCTGGTGGATGAGACAACCGGAAAAGAAATGATCCGTTATGACTTGGGAGAGGATTTCTCCATTGAGACAGCAGTCGTTGTCGGTGAATTATACAGACATAACGGAGAATGGAAATTTAACGCAATTGGAAGTGGTTTCCAGGGCGGACTCGCAGCACTTTGCGGACACTATGGAATTGAAGTGGCATAAGGGAGGAAAACAAGGAGTAAAATCCTCTGCTCCTGCAATGGCAGTCGCATTTTGCTCCGCAAAACAAGGGAGGAAAATCCTCTGCTCACCAGAGGGTTCGCATTTTCCTTCGGAAAACATGGAGGATTGTAATGTCAATTAGTTTACAGAAAGGACAGAAGGTCAGTCTGTCAAAAGATAACGCAGGACTGTCAAAGATCATTGTCGGTCTTGGATGGGATGAAGCGCAGCAGTCTTCATCCGGAGGTGGATTTTTAAGTGCTTTATTCGGGGGCGGACAAAAGCAGCAGCCAATCGACTGTGATGCATCCGCATTGATGTTGAAAAACGGAAAACTGATGGATAAATCAGATATCGTTTATTTTGGTAATTTACATCACAAATCAGGTACCGTAAATCATCAGGGAGATAACCTGACGGGAGCTGGTGATGGAGACGATGAGCAGATCGTGATCGATCTTGCAAAAGTACCGCAGGAGTACGATAAGATCGTGATCGTCGTAAACATTTATCAGGCGGTTCAGAGACATCAGCATTTTGGCATGATTGAGAATGCATTTATCCGTTTAGTTGATGCAAGAAATAATAATGAAATGTGCAAGTACAATCTGACCGAAAATTATTCCGGTATGACGGCAATGATATTTGGAGAAGTGTACAGACATAACGGAGAATGGAAGTTCAGTGCTGTTGGTCAGGGGACAAATGACCCTGGACTTGGCGAACTGAGCAGAAGATTTGTATAAATAGACTTGATACTTTAGAGGAGGTTAATTACCCAAAATGAGTAACATAAATAAAGAAGAGCTGATGAGAGGTCTGTCAGACTCACAGGTAAACAAGAGCAAACAGGATTTTGGAACAAATGCTCTTGCAAAAAAAGAGACAGAATCACTGTGGTCAATGTTCATCGGAGCATTTGATGACATTTGGATCAAAGTATTATGTGCAGCACTGGTCATGAAAATCGTTATTTCCGTTATCGGTGTATTTGTACCGGCATTAGCGGGAGAAAATGATGTTGTTGAGATCATAAGTATTGTTTTGGCAATTGCGCTTGCAACCGGCTTCAGTACTTTATCGGAATACCGCAACAGTTCGAGAAGTGAGGCATTGCAGGAAGAGTATAACAAGACTTATGCGAAAGTCATGAGAAATGGAAAACTGGTCAATATCCTTACCAGTGAGATCGTAAAAGGAGATACGATCCTTGTTCAGGCTGGTGATAAGGTGCCGACCGATGGTGTGTTATTTGAAGGACATATCAAGGTTTCACAGGCTGCATTAAACGGTGAGTCAAGAGACGAGGACAAAACGGCTGCTGACAACCTTGATGAAGCGGAATCTACAGACTACGCATCTGCAAATAAAATATTTATGGGATCTGTAGTGACCTCCGGTGAAGGTTATATGGTTGCAACTGTCATCGGTGATGCATCCGAGCTTGGAAAGATCAACAAAGCTCTGACGGATGACAATGAAGAGGATGAGAGAAAAGATACTTCAAGCCTGAAACTGGAAGTGGTAGCTGCCGGTATCGGTAAACTTGGTGTGTCCGCGGCTGCCATTGCAGGTGTATTAGATGTTGTACTGAACCTGATCCGTACGGACGAACCGATCACAGTTGTTTATGTTCTGCTTTTAGTTGCTGAGGCAGTTATGTTGATGGCATCTATCGTTATCATGGCAGTGCCGGAAGGGCTTCCGATGATGAACAGTCTGGTGCAGTCCATGAACACAGAGTCCATGTACAAGAAAAATATTCTTGTCAGTCATAAGGCAGCGTTTTCGGATTCTGCATACATGAATGTCTTATTCAGTGATAAAACAGGAACCATCACACAGGGTAATTTATCATTGGTGGAATTTATCACCGGTGATGGTAAAATCGTGGATCATATTCCTAATCAGGAATTTATTGAAGCGATCACATTAAATAACCTTGCAAAAATATCTGAAGGAAAACCGATCGGAAGCAACAACATGGACAGGGCTCTTTTAGGATATGCATTAGAGCACGGTTATGATGATTCAAAAAATGATCCGGATAAAGTTGCTGATATCAGCGGATTTGATTCTGAGAAGAAATGTGCGACTGTTACACTGAAAAACGGACTGGTTTACTGGAAAGGTGCAACAGAAAATATCATCGGTAAAGTAACGCATTATATGCTACCGTCCGGTGAGGAAAAAGAATTTACTGCAGCAGATAAAAAAGCCGTGGAAGATCAGATGCTCGCCCAGGCAAAGAGAACGATGAAATTGCTTTCTGTTGCCAAAATCGCAGATGGAAAAACAGTTCTGATGGCAGTGCTCTGCTTAAGAGATAACGTAAGAACCGATGCGGTTGAGACCGTTGAGATTTTAAATAATGCCGGCATCCAGGTAGTCATGGTAACCGGTGATGCGGAGGAGACAGCAGTTGCCATCGCAAAAGAAGCTGGTATCTTAAAAGATGAGAAGAACGATGTTGTTCTTACTCATGAAGAGTTAGAGCAGATGTCAGATGAAGAGTTAAAGAAAAAGCTTCCGAATCTTCGCGTGGTAAGCAGGGCAAAACCGCTTGATAAAAAGAGACTCGTTTCTATTTCACAGCAGCTTGACAATGTCTGTGGTATGACAGGAGACGGTGTCAATGATGCGCCGGCATTAAAACAGGCAGATATCGGATTTGCCATGGGAGATGGTACAGCAGTTGCTCAGGAGGCAGGTGACGTTGTCATCTTGAATAACAGTTTGACATCCATTAAGGATTGTGTATTGAACAGTAGAACGATGTCTAAATCAGTAGGTAAATTCCTGATCTTCCAGCTGACGGTAAATATCAGTACCCTTTTGATGAACATCATCGCACCGATCCTCGGATGGACAGAGCCGTTTTCCATTGTACAGATCTTATGGATCAACCTGATCATGGATACATTGGCAGCCATGGCATTTGGTGGAGAGCCGATCCTTGACCGTTACATGAATGAAAAACCGGCACTCAGAAAAGATAACATTTTAACAACTTATATCAAATCTGCGATCGGAACCAGTTCTGTATTTATTACACTCGGTTCGATCCTGATTCTGGAAAACATCGGTGGCATCACGGATTTTGTAACACCGGCAGGCTGTGCTGACCCGGAATTATATGAAAAAACATTTATGTTTGCGTTTTTCATTTATTCAATCATTTTTAACAGCTTAAATACCAGATCTGAGAGATTTAATGTATTTGAACACATTGAAGAGAACAAGAATTTTATCATTGTTATGGGTGTGATCTTTATACTTCAGACCATCATCATTGAGATTGGTGGTCAGGTATTCAGCACAACGACATTGAATGCAAAAGCATTGCTTGTTTCCATGTTGTTAGCGGTACTTATCGTTCCGGTTGATATGGTAAGAAAAGCCATCGTTTCGAAAAAATGATTGTCTTTCATACTGATTTAGATAATACGATCATCTATTCCTATAAACATGACATCGGGATGCGGAAGCGAAATGTGGAATTCTATCAGGGGAGGGAAATATCCTACATCACAGAGGAAACATATCGTCTTTTGCAGCAGGTAAAAAATGAAATGCTGATTGTTCCAACGACCACAAGAACGTTGGAACAATATCAGCGCATCGACCTTGGAATTGGACAATTTCCCTATGCATTAGTCTGTAACGGCGGTGTTCTTCTGGTAGATGGTATGCGGGATGAAGCGTGGTATCAGGATTCCCTGCACCTTGTGTCGGATAGCAGGGATGAAATGAATCTTGCAATGGAACTGCTAGAAAAAGATCCACGCAGAAAGTTCGAACTCCGGTATATTGAAAAGCTGTTTCTCTTTACAAAATGTAATGATCCACAAACAGTTGTAAATGATTTAAAAACATCTCTCAATATAAAATATGCAGATGTCTTTTCCAACGGCGAAAAAGTATATGTAGTACCGCGTTCTCTGAATAAAGGAACGGCAATAGACCGCCTCAGACAGAAACTAAAACCGGAATTCGTGATTGCCGCCGGAGACAGCGCCTTTGATATCCCCATGATATTAACCGCCGACCGCGGACTTGTCCCACACGGATTCACACAAAAATATGAAATCCCCAAAACATCCGTAACCCGGAAAAAAATAGATGAGATGCATCCGAAAAAAATATTTTCAGATGCCCTATTAGAGCAATGTCTGAAAATAAAAACGGAGTCCGTTGCAAAAGGTATCATCCACCCAGGATGATGCCACTTGCAACAGACTCCGTTTTTACCTGTAAAGTTAAAATTCTAAAGAGGTTACAGCCTGGCAGCATGCAATACAGGTGCCCCCTCGCACAAACTTACCCCCACAAAACTAAAACCTCCTCTTTAGGCATCTTAACCTTTACAGGTATGTACCACTAATCCATACTCACACTGATTCCGCCGCTGCGTTCCGAAGGCTGAATAATCACCGTAACCGGACAATTCCCATGCCACTCAAACTGATAAGACTCACCGGAAGCCTGTCCGATAAATGTTTTCCAGGAGATATCTGCCGTCACCTGAGGATCACAGTGTCCATTTCCAACCCAGCATACAACAGCATCCGGATCCACAGAGAGCGTATCCTGAGACATCACGTTGCTTAAAACAATCGGGTTGCCGTTACAGAGCACGGCGACATATGCATCTTTTCCGCGCGCGGTCAGAGTGGAGGTGGCAAGACCTTTCTGGGAAAGCACACCGACACCGATAAAACGGACACTGTAATCACAATCATGGGAGAAAGCGAGAATATTTTCAGATTCTACGGAGATCGTCTCACCCTGTTCTAAATGATAGACAACAATGTGCTGTCCGTAATTTGCGTAATAGGTAACGGAATCACCATTTAAAGTTACTTTCATAAGCGGAAGATTTTCACCGGTGAATCTTCGTGCAATCTGACCGAGCAGAGCCTGACCGATATTATTTTGTGGTCCGAGTAAAACCTTCTCAAATTTGTAATTTTTTCCACCGGCATTCTCTCCGGCAATAAAAGCACCGGCCTTTGTAAAGAGCACATCACTGCCTGTGCAGGTAACCTTTAAAGTAAGTTCGTTTACTGTTTCAAATGTTAACATAACAAATTCCCTCCAAAATCTAATCCTTTGTTTTAAATAACCTGAACTCCATACATCTCGCATAATCCTGCGAGATCTTTTGCCACGCCGTTTCCGATGGCATTAAATTTCCATGCGCCGTTATGCAGATACAGTTCGCCGATCATCATGGATGTTACATTTGAGTAATATTCATCCATTTTAAAGCTGACTAATTCGGCACCGGCAGAATCCATAATGCGGATATAAGCGTCCTGAAGCATTCCGAAGTTTAGATTTTTTTCTAATGCTTCGTTGATCGTCAACACAAATACGATTCTGGCAACGGATGTATCCAGTTTGGTGAAATCAACGGAAATGCTTTCGCGGTCAGCACCGTCCTCAACATGAAAAACCGTGCTGTGATCAGGGCTTTCGGTCTGCCCGTAAAAGACGAACCAGGAATCACCGATCACCTTGCCTGATGCACCGAGCAGAAATGCGGACACATCCACATCACAGGCAGGATTTTTGACATTCCATCCAAGACATGCCTTTATGGAAGTGAGTTTCCCGGAATTCTCCAGCGGTGTTTTCTGACCTTTTTGCACCATATGTACCAGTGGAGGTAAAGGTTTTGACGCCGGTGTGGATGCAGGGTGCATAGCACTGGGGTGCATAGCACTAGGGTGCATGGCAGTGTGTTGCATGGAAGAAGTCGTTCCGGAAGATGCTTTTGATGCAGTCTGAGATTGTGTGTGGTTGATCGAAGTGATAGTTCGTGTTGTTTTAGCTCCCTCGACTTTCCGCTCGTTGATGGAAAGAACGGTCTGCCTGGTGACGGGAGCAGAGGATCTCATTGGAATATCTACCATAATAAAAAAACCCCTTGTCATTTAGTAAAATAATAGAGTGTACGCTTTGCGGGCAATCTATTGTTATGAATTAATAAGTTTCTGGATTTCATTTTAAGTGATTCTGATAGAGGTGTCAAATGTATAGCAATCATAGAAGATCCTTGTTATAATACAACAGAAAAGAAGAAAAAAGGGGACTTGTCCGAAAGCAAGATTTTCCCCACGCAGGAATGGAGAGTTTATGCAGATCTATGTGGATGCGGACGCCTGCCCGGTGGTAAGGATCATAGAAGAACTTGCAGGCAAATATGGAATACCGGTAACGCTGTTATGCGATACAAATCATGTTTTAGACTCGGATTACAGTGAGGTAAAGGTGATTGGAGCCGGTGCGGATGCAGTGGATTTTGCACTGGTCAATTTATGCCGGAAAGGAGATATCGTCGTGACGCAGGATTACGGGGTGGCGGCGATGGCACTTGGACGCGGTGCATTTGCAATCCATCAGTCCGGACGGTGGTATACGGATGATAACATTGACCGGATGCTGTTAGAGCGTCATATGAATAAAAAAGCAAGAAGGGCGTCCGGGAAGAATCATTTGAAGGGGCCGAAAAAGAGAACCGCAGAGGATGATATGCATTTTCGGGAAAGTTTTGAAAAAATGATCCGAAAGGGAATGGAGAATATTAATGGTACAACATGAAAAGTTTTATTTAAATGGAACATGGCAGTTAAAAAAAGCAGATGAAACACTGCTTTGCCCGGTGGAAATCCCGGGATCAGTACTTTCCGGTCTGACAGAGCATGGTTTACTGGAAGATCCGTTTTACCGGATGAATGAGTACCCGGCGAGAGAGTTACTGAAAAACGATTTTATTTTTTCAAGGGAATTTGAACTGAAAAAAGAAGAGGGAAGAGTGTACACACTCTGCTGTGACGGAATCGACACAGTAGCAGATATTTTTATCAACGGCATACCGGTAAAGCATGTGGATAACATGCACCTGCGCTACCGGATCCTGTGTACAAATATACTGAAAAACGGGACAAACAGTATTGTAGTGAAAATTCATTCTGCAATCTCATATGTAAACGAACATGTATCCGCACCGGGAAAAGAGATCCATTATACGGCATGCGGGGCGATGGAAGGAAATCAGTACATCCGAAAAGCACATTCCATGTTTGGCTGGGACTGGGGCCCACAGTTACCGGATATGGGAATCTGGCGCGATATTTATATTGACAGTTATGAGAAAGCAGAAATCTCTGATCTGCATATCAGACAGGAACATATAGATGGAAAGGTTCTTCTGTCGGCAGAAGTAAAAGTGACGTTGCCGGAAAAGGCACAGAATGGGAAAATTGTGGAAGCGGAGCATCAGGTATCACCACAGAGTAAGGAAAGTAATGCTCAGATATTGGCAAAAAATGCAGTGACAGCAGATAGTCTTAAGGTAAAGATTACGCTCTGGACACCGGATGGAAAACAGCTTTCTTTTTCGGATGGAAAATGTCTGGTCGAAGATCCGGCACTTTGGTGGTCGAATGGATATGGTAAGCAGCCGCTCTATACCGTGCGTGCGGAACTTTTTCTGGGCGGAGAATTTCTGGATGTAAAAGAACTGCGCATTGGTCTGCGTACATTGACGGTCAGCCGGGAAAAGGATGCATGGGGTGAGGAGTTTGCATTTTGTGTCAATGGGGTAAAGATTTTTGCCAAGGGTGCGGATTATATCCCGGAGGACTGTATTTATTCAAAGATTACACCGGAACGCATTTATGAATTGCTGGATACTGCGGTGGCGTGTCATTTTAACTGTATCCGTATCTGGGGTGGTGGATATTATCCGGCGGATGTTTTCTATGATTACTGTGATGAGCATGGTCTGATCGTATGGCAGGATTTTATGTATGCCTGCAATGTCTACGAACTTACGGATGCGTTGCGGGAGAGCATTATAGATGAAACAAAAGATAATGTAAAAAGATTAAGACACCACGCAAGTCTTGGACTCTGGTGTGGCAACAATGAGATGGAATCAGCCTGGGATCACTGGGGTGGTTTTAATGATCATTCGGATGCATTAAAACGGGATTACCTGACAATGTTTGAAAAGCTGATCCCGGAAGCATTAAAGAGTGAAGATGATGCAACGTTTTACTGGCCTTCTTCCCCATCATCCGGCGGTAATTTTACGGACCCGGACAGCGATGATATCGGGGATCGTCATTACTGGGATGTATGGCATGGAGAAAAGCCGTTTTCTGACTATGAAAATTACTATTTCAGATTTTGTTCGGAATTTGGATTCCAGTCGTTCCCTTGTAAAAAAACCATCAATACCTTTACCCTGCCTGAGGATCGCAATATCTTTTCCGAAGTTATGGAGAGTCATCAGAAAAATGGTTCTGCAAATGCTAAAATTCTGCATTATATTGCGGAGAACTTTTTATATCCAAAAGATTTTGAGAGTCTGATCTATATCAGCCAGGTGCTGCAGGCAATCGCGATCAAAAGCGGTGTGGAACACTGGCGCAGAAACAGGGGACGCTGTATGGGTGCAATTTACTGGCAGTTAAATGATAACTGGCCGGTCGCATCCTGGGCAAGTATTGATTATTTTGGAAGATGGAAGGCACTGCAGTATTTTTCAAGACATTTTTATGCGGATGTACTCGGCAGCTTAAAGGTATCTGAAGATGCAGTCTATACGCCATATCTGCAAAATGAGACAATGCAGGAAGTATCGTCTGATGTCACGGTTTTCGTGAAAAATATGCTGGGGGAAGTTCTCTGGAAAAATTCGCAGCGTGCAGTATGTGAACCGTTGTCCGTGAAAGCAATGGGGCCGGTTTCTTTGAAAGATGTGATAGAAGGCAGGGAAAGTGAAGTTTTTGTGGAGGCAGTATTTACACACTCCGATGGAACTTTGAGCCGTCAGGTTGAAATGCCAAAACCGTATAAACATATGCAGATCAAAAAAGCAGAGATTACTTTTGATGTAATGATAGAAGGCGATCTGCTGACGGTGCGGTTAAAATCAGATGTTCCGGCATTTTTCGTTTCAGTGGAGAGCGATGTGGATCTGGTCTGGTCGGATAATTTTATGCATCTGACCGGAAAAGAACCTTATGAGATTACGGCTGTTTTGCCGGAGGGGGCAGAAGGCGTGCCTAAGATCCGGGTACGGTCACTGTGCGATTCATGGGAAGTGGAAGAATAACTCTAAAACAGAACAGCTTTACACCTTCTTATACAAGTGTTATCATAAAATTAGTTAGAAATAACTAACATATGAAAAACATTTTAAAGAAGGTAGAATTCTATGAAAGTATATTGTTTTGGAGAGAAAGAAAAACCGGTTATTTTCCTTTTCCCGGGAACCTGTTGTCACTGGAAAGGAAATTTTGGAAAAGTGATAGAGCCGTTAGAAGAATATTTTCAGGTGGCATGTGTTTCCTATGATGGATTTGATGAGACGGAGCAGACAGAGTTTCCAACGATGACAGAGGAAACAGAAAAGATAGAGCAGTACATAAAGAAAGAATTTGACGGACATATCTGTGCTGCGTATGGCTGTTCGCTGGGTGGTTCCTTTGTCGGACTGCTCGCAGCACGCGGAAACATCCATATGGATTATGGTATTTTAGGCGGTTCTGATTTAGACCAGTCCGGAAAACTCTGGGCAAAGCTGATGACGAAATTGATGATGCCGGTTTTTTATCCGTTTATCACGAAAGGAGAGATAAAAATTCCTTTCATGAAAAAGAAAATGGACAGGATGATGGCGGAAGAAAATGGTTATATCAGGGCATTTATGGATATGATAAAGACTCCGGATGTCGATATGAGCCGCGTTACAAAAAAGACTGTTGAAAACCAGTTTTACTCTGATCTGATCACGCCGCTGCCGGATCAGATTGATCCGGCCGGGACTCAGATACATATTTTATATGCCCTTAAAATGGGCGAAAAATACCGTGCACGTTATACAAAGCATTTTGCAAGACCGATCCTGCATGAGTTAGATCTACAGCACGAAGAGCTGCTTGCAGTTTACCCGGATGAGTGGGTAAAAGTGATCGCAGAGATTTGTGGCAGAAAAACGGGAGACAGTGCAGACAGATTTAAAGTTGAGAAAAACTGATGGAACGGGAAACAGTTGTACGGGAGAGGGAACACTCACCATGTATGAGGTATTTCCCGGTGTGATTCTTTCGTACAATGACTTTCATATGGCATATTATGACTCCGAGTATCAGCCTGACCGGTCATTATTTTGCATCGATCACTGCCGGGAAGGACGCCTTGAGTACACTGCTTAGATGAAGCGACCGCAAGCCTTGATCCGGAAAATGAACATTTGATACAGTCTGCGATCACGGAACTGACAAAAGGGAAAACAATTATTATCATTGCACATCGTCTGGCAACGATCGAGCAGGCAGACCAGATTTTAGTGGTGGATGACGGAAGCATTGCTGAGTGCGGAACGCATGAAGAACTTGTGGCAAGAAAAGGAAAGTACCAGGATTTCGTAAAAATCAGGGAGCGTGCAGAAGGATGGCGTCTGGAAAAATAAATGAGAAAACATCTCACTTTTTCATATTGCAATTTAAAAATACGTTCGCTATACTGAACAATAGTTAGATACAACTAACAATAGTGTAAATCATGCAGACCAGGAAAAGTGACGCGGGTGGAAGCGCGGACATTTTTGAATATCACAGGGGGAATCAGACACCCCTGCCCGGAATCAGAAAGTTGCTACCTTTCAGATTCCGGTAAGATCGTCTGCGAATGAGGAAAAGGAGACAGCGGGAATGAATTATTTAGAGATTGAAAAAGTAATCGGAAGAGAGATTTTAGACTCCAGAGGTAATCCTACCGTGGAAGCTGAAGTATATTTGGTGGACGGTACCATTGGAAGGGGAATGGCACCAAGCGGTGCATCGACAGGGGAGTTTGAGGCATTAGAGCTTCGCGACGGCGATAAGTCGAGATATCTTGGCAAAGGTGTTACCAAAGCAGTAGAAAATATTAATACCATTATTAACGATACGATCGTTGGAATGGATGCCAGCGACATTTATGCAGTGGATGCAGCGATGATTGCAGCTGACGGAACAAAGGATAAATCAAAACTGGGAGCAAATGCAATTTTAGCAGTGTCGATCGCAGCGGCACGTGCGGCTTCCATTTCGCTTGATATCCCGCTTTACCGTTTCTTAGGCGGCATCTCAGGCAACCGTCTGCCGGTTCCTATGATGAATATTTTAAATGGTGGTGCTCATGCGGCAAACACAGTAGATGTACAGGAGTTCATGATCATGCCGGTCGGTGCACCGAGTTTTAAGGAGGCGCTCCGCTGGTGTGCGGAAGTGTTCCACGCGCTTGCTACATTGTTAAAGAGCAAAGGACTTGCAACTTCTGTCGGTGATGAAGGTGGTTTTGCACCGGATCTTGCATCTGATGAAGAGGCAATCGAGTACATATTAGATGCTGTGAAAAATGCAGGATACGAGCCGGGCAGAGATTTCAGAATTGCAATGGATGCAGCTTCCTCCGAGTGGAAGAGCGAGAAAGGAAAGGGATTTTATAAACTGCCAAAGGCGGGCACCGAATTTACTTCTGCAGAACTGATCGAGCACTGGAAGAAACTGGTTGAAAAATACCCGATCATTTCCATCGAGGATGCACTTGACGAGGAAGACTGGGATGGCTGGAAACTTCTGACCAAAGAACTTGGCGGTAAGGTACAGCTTGTCGGGGACGATTTATTCGTAACTAATACAGAGCGTCTGAAAAAAGGTATCGACAATGGCTGTGGCAATGCGATTCTGATCAAGTTAAATCAGATCGGTTCCGTATCTGAGACCTTAGAGGCAATCAAGATGGCTCATAAGGCAGGCTACACGGCGATTTCTTCCCACCGTTCCGGTGAGACGGAAGACACCACGATTGCAGATCTCGCGGTGGCATTAAATACCTGCCAGATCAAGACCGGCGCACCGAGCAGAACGGAGCGTGTTGCAAAATACAACCAACTTCTCCGCATTGAGGAAGAACTTGGAAGTGCAGCAGTGTATCCGGGAATGGGTGCATTTCATGTAAAATAAGGAATTTATTCATATTATAATTTATTTTCTCCTCTGTATCATGGAAAGGACGCGAAAGGTCAGGGATGGCTTTTGACGTTCTTTTTATTCCAATTCCCTTATTGAAAAACACTCTCAATTACAACCCCTGCAATCGCTTGTATTCAAAAATAAATAGCGGTATAATATTTTTACAATATCCTACTAAAATACTAGGAAATAAAAATGTGAAAGAAAGGGGTATGATTGATGGATAGATCAATGTTAAAGATAAAAGATCTGACTGTGGGTGTGGAGGACAAAGAACTGCTGCACCATGTCAATCTGGAGATAAAACGTGGTGAGACGCATGTGCTGATGGGACCGAATGGAGCCGGAAAATCGACACTTGGCTATGTGCTGATGGGCAATCCGAAATATCAAGTTAAAGGGGGAATCATTGAATTCCTCGGAAAAGATATCACAGAGGAACCGGCGGATAAGAGAGCGCAGGACGGAATTTTCCTGTCATTTCAGGAGCCACTCGAAGTACCGGGACTGGCACTGGATTCCTTTTTAAATAATGCAGTGCGCAAACGGCGGGGAGATAAAGTGCGGATCTGGACATTTATGAAAGAAGTGGATGCTGCAATGAAGATTTTGCAGATGGATGAGTCCTATAAAAGCCGTGCATTAAACGTTGGATTTTCTGGTGGAGAGAAAAAGAAAACGGAGATTTTACAGATGATGCTGTTAAAACCAGAACTTGCAATTTTGGACGAAACAGATTCCGGACTGGATGTGGATGCGGTACGTCTTGTTTCGGCAGGCATTGAGGAATACCGGAAAAATAATGACAAAGGACTATTGATCATCACACACAGCACCAGGATCTTAGAGCATCTGCACGTGGATTATACACATATCATGGTGGATGGGCAGATTGTTGCGACCGGGGATGGAAGCCTGGTGGACAAGATCAACCGCGAAGGATATAAAGACTATCTGGCGTAAAAATAAATTATGGTCAGCAGGAATAAAGATAGTGTGAAAAATAAGCTGCGATATAACCTGAAAACAGTGTGAAAAGTAAGCTGCAATAGAGCAGAAAACAGTGCAAAAAATAAACCGTGATAGAAATGAGGATGATCATGAAAGAAAAAACTTATGTAGCGGATATCGACCGCACGATTTATGATATCCGGAATGATGATAAAGATGCATACCATATGGAAGCGGGACTGACGGAAGAGATCGTGCGTAAAATTTCAGATGAAAAAGACGATCCGGTGTGGATGCGCGAGTTTCGGATGAAATCGCTGCAGATTTACAGACAGATGCAGATTCCAGACTGGGGCCCGCCGATCGATGGGCTGGACATGGATCATATTGAAACTTATGTGCGCCCAAAAACACAGATGCGTGGAAAATGGTCGGAGGTGCCGGGAGAGATCAAAGACACGTTCGAACGTCTTGGAATCCCGGAAGCGGAGCGGAAATCGTTAGCCGGTGTCGGAGCACAGTATGATTCCGAGATGGTCTACCATCATGTGAAAGCAGAAGTGGAAGCACAAGGGGTTGTTTACAGTGATATTGAGAGTGCGATGAAAGGCGAATATGCGGATATGATCCGCAGGCATTTTATGAAACTGGTGAAACCTAACGATCACAAATTTGCAGCACTGCACGGAGCCGTCTGGTCCGGCGGATCGTTTGTCTATGTGCCGCCCGGAGTGTCCTTAGACTTCCCATTGCAGTCATATTTCAGACTGAATGCACCGGGAGCAGGACAGTTTGAACATACGCTGATCATCGTGGATGAAGGCGCATATCTGCATTTTATCGAAGGGTGTTCTGCACCGCGTTATAATGTGGCAAACCTGCATGCAGGATGTGTGGAATTATTTGTTCATAAAAATGCAAAGCTGCGTTATTCTACGATCGAGAACTGGTCAAAAAATATGTACAACCTGAATACGAAACGTGCGTTAGTCGAGGAGGGCGGAACGATCGAGTGGGTGTCCGGTTCTTTTGGTTCCCATACGTCGTATCTTTATCCGATGAGTATTTTAAATGGAAAAGGTGCACACATGGAATTTACCGGCATCACGTTTGCCGGTAAAGGGCAGAACCTTGATACCGGTGCAAAAGTAGTGCAGAACGCGCCGGATACTTCTTCCTGCATCAATACAAAATCAATCTCAAAAGATGGAGGAATCAGTACATTCCGCAGTTCCGTAGTCATTGGAAAAGAAGCGAAAAACAGTAAGGCGGCAGTATCCTGTGAATCTCTTATGCTGGATGGTATTTCAAGATCAGATACAATCCCGGCAATGGATATCAAAACCGCTATGGCGGATGTCGGGCATGAAGCAAAAATCGGCAGGATCAGTGATGACGCAGTTTTTTATCTGATGTCACGCTGCATCAGTGAGCAGGAGGCACGCTCAATGATCGTCAGCGGATTTGCGGATGATGTATCGAAAGAACTGCCACTGGAATATGCACTGGAAATGAACAATCTGATCCAGCTTGAGATGGAAGGGAGCATAGGCTGATGGAAAAAGAATGGATTATAAATGAGCTTCCGGCAAAGACATGGAACTGGCTTAAGATGAATGAATCACAGGTTACGGCAGTTACAGATGCCATCCCATGCATACCGCAAGTTGGGGTGGAGACTTCGGATAATAGTAACGGAAAGCTGCCGGAGGGTGTAAGTTTTGAAAAAAGGGAAATAAAAAAAGGAATCAAAACCGGAATGGGAGCGCAGATATCAGAACTGGGCAGTCAGGATATGGCAGATACACTTCGGATCGAAGAAAATGTACAGATAAAAAGTCCGGTTGTTATTTCATATCAGTATGATGCAGAAAAAAATTACTTTAACCGCATGCAGATTATAGCTGAAAAAGACAGCGAAATAGAAGTCATTTTTATATTTTCCTCTGATAAAAATAGCAGTGGGACAGTGATACACCAGTTACTGGTTGATGCGAAAGAGGGAGCAAAAGTAAAAATATATGCCGCACAGCTTTTAGGTAAAAATGCATGTGCCCTGTTTGATATCGGCGGTGCATGCGAAAAAGATGCGTCGGTAGAACTGCTCCAGATACAGCTTGGTGCAGAAAAATTATATGCAGGATGCCAGATGGGACTTGTCGGTGCGCACAGTTCATTTACAGCAAACATTGGATATCTTGCGGATGGGAATGACCGTTATGACATGAACTATGTGGCAAGACATATTGGGAAAAAGACAGAAAGCCAGATGGATGCAAACGGCATTTTAAAAGGAAATGCGAAAAAACTGTTCCGCGGAACGATTGATTTTATCACAGGATGTGCCGGTGCGAAAGGTGCGGAGAGCGAGGATGTGCTTTTGATCGATGAGGGTGTCGAAAATCAGACAATACCATTGATTCTCTGTGGGGAAGAAGATGTGGAAGGAAGCCACGGTGCGACGATCGGAAGACTTGATGAGCAGATGCTCTTTTATTTAGCAAGCAGAGGGGTCGACAGCGAAGAGGCAAAACGTCTTGTGGTGCGTGCAAGGGTTGACGCACTCTGTGCAAAAATCCCGTCAGAGGAGATACAAAAAGAAATCCGGATGATGCTGGATGCACAATGATTGCAAACAGTATCGGGATATGGATGGAGGATGATAAAGATGCCTGATTATAAAAAAGATTTTCCACTGCTAAGAGACAATCAGCTGGTATATTTAGACAATGCGGCAACCGCACAGCGGCTGGCGAAGGTACTTTTGGCAGAGCAGGAATTTTATGAAAAATACAATGCAAATCCCCTGCGGGGACTTTATTCGCTTGGTCTTGCAGCGACAGAACAGTATGAGTCTGCAAGGGAAAAGGTGCGTGATTTTATTCATGCAAAAAGTGAACGGGAGATCATTTTTACCAGAAATACAACGGAGAGCATCAATCTTGTGGCATACAGCTATGGACTTTCCAATTTAAAAACAGGGGATGAGATCCTTGTCACAATTATGGAACATCACAGCAATCTGCTTCCATGGCAGATGGTGGCGGAAAAGACAGGTGCAAAACTTGTTTATCTGGATTGTGAACAGGACGGAAGCCTTACAGATGAGGCAATTTCAAATGCCATCGGTGAAAAAACAAAGTTTGCAGCGATAGGACTGGTCTCAAATGTCCTTGGCAGACGAAATCCGGTGGAAAAAATCATAAAAATGGTGCATGAAAAAGGCGGTATGGTGTTAGTGGATGCCGCACAGGCAGTTTTGCATGAAAATGTGGATGTCACGGCGATGGACGCTGACTTTCTTGCATTTTCCGGTCATAAAATGATGGCGCCGATGGGAATCGGTGTGCTTTACGGGAAAGAAGCACTGTTAGAGGAAATGCCGCCATTTTTAACAGGTGGAGAGATGATCGAGACGGTGACAAGAACTGGGGCAGTTTACGCTGAACTGCCACATAAATTTGAAGCTGGAACGGTCAATGGGGCAGGAGCCGCCGGACTTGCGGCAGCTATTGATTATATGAATGACATCGGAATGGATACGATTCAAAAGCGGGAAGAAAAGCTGACAAAAATGTTATTTGATGGCATGGATCAGATTCCGTATGTGCATATCTTAGGAAGCAGCAAACCGGAGGAACATGGTGGTATTTTAAGTTTTGTGATAGATGGTGTACATCCGCACGATATTGCTTCTATTTTAGATGACAGTCAGATTGCAGTCCGTGCAGGACACCACTGCGCACAGCCGTTGTTAAAACATCTCGGTGTGCCGTCATCTGCGCGTGTCAGTCTGGCATTTTATAATGACAAAAAAGATATTGAACGTTTCTTAGACTGTCTTGCCGGCGTTCGAAGGAGGATGGGATATGGAGAGTAGAAGTTTTTACAATACGATTCTGACAGAGCATAATTTACACCCATTGCATAAACAGGTTTTAAAGGATGCAAACCTGGCGTTAGAAGGTGTCAATCCGAGCTGTGGAGATGATATTGTTCTTCAGTTAAAGGTGGAGGATGGAAAGATTACGAACGGTGCATTTGCCGGAAGCGGGTGTGCTGTTTCACAGGCTTCTGCGGACATGATGCTTGATCTTATCATCGGAAGAACAAAAGAGGAGGCACTGGAACTTTCGGATATTTTTTTAAAAATGATTCATGATGAAGCGACACAGGAGGAAATTGACAGACTTGAGGAGGCATCCTCGCTTCAGGATATCTCTCATATGCCTGCCCGTGTAAAATGTGCGGTGCTTGGCTGGCACACGATGGAAGAAATGTTAAATGATAAATAATCTCACTTATTCGTGCGCCATCTTCTTCTGACAGGGGTATAATATAAACAATTAGAAATAACTAACAAAAGTTATGAATGACGTATCCGATTGTTCTGGAACGGTTCAAAACAGATTGTGTGCAAAGAATGCGCAGGAAATGGAGGTTCTGATGGGAAGATATTATCATTTGTCAAAGAAGCTGACAAAAGCACAGGTGGCAGAAGTAGAACGTGAGATGAGAGAGATCGAGGATGTGGAGAGCGTGGAAGTAAACGGTGATCATATGTACATGAAAGTGATCACAAAAGATGACGAGTTTTCCGGTGTGATGGGCAGGGCAGTCAATATCTGCAGCAGGGTTGCAGATGGGGCAGAATTGTCGTTTTCCGGATTTGCAGTGTGAAGCAGGGTGTGTGAAATAAGATCAGAAAGATATAGCCGACAGAAGGTGCGGTAAAATACTAATGTAAGTGCAGCAGATTTATGCGGAAATATATCATAATCTTTTGATATATTTCCGCATTTATGTTTCCGCGTATTAACGTGAACCGAAATGATTTTTGTGACAATATATCAGTGTAAGGACATAATTCCTAATCTTAATCGCGACTAAGAGGAAAACACAATGACGATTCAGGAATTAGAGATATTTATAGAGAAGTATGGAAAAATCATAAGAAAAAATATGCCGTCAGGGACAGAATCGCTCCTAAGATGGCTCTGACAGATGAGATGGAACAGAGCATCAAAGATGATCGGGCAGACGTTTTAAAGCAGGTGATAAAGAAAGAACGAAAGCAGGCATGGGGGAAAATAATAGGAATTGTTACGGGAAGTGACCTCGAACCATATCTGACAGAAGATAAAAAATCTGAAATTGACGATAAAAAGACCTACATTACAATGGCAATTTCCAAATTAGACGGAAGCAGTATGCCAGAGCGGAACTGCGATAACCTTGAAATGTTTGCAGACAGGGAAAAAGCCGATAAATACCTGAAAAATATTCTGAAAAAAACAGAAGCAGATGAAAATGGTGTCAGCGGATTTTTTAGAAACATTTTATTTGCAAAATAAGTCCTGACGGTTTACACTTTTTATAGTTTATAGAAGTAATTCATACACAACAAGAGAGGACTTATCACATGCCATCATTTGTAACATTTTCAGACGTGGGCAAAATCTACCATACCGGTGAACTTGATATCCCTGCTCTCCATGACGTTAACTTTGAGATCGAAAAAGGAGAATTCTGCGTCATCGTCGGTGCATCCGGCGCCGGAAAAACTACTATTTTAAATATTTTAGGAGGAATGGATACCTTAAGCAGCGGACAGGTATTTTTAGACGGACAGGAAATTTCGGGCTATGACAAAAAACAGCTTACTTCCTACCGGCGTTTTGACATTGGATTTGTGTTTCAGTTTTACAACCTCGTACAGAATCTGACAGCACTTGAAAATGTGGAGTTAGCCGCACAGATCTGTAAAGATCCGCTTCCGGCAGCAAAAGTCCTTGAGGAAGTCGGATTAAAGGATCGTTTGTCCAATTTCCCGGCACAGCTTTCCGGTGGAGAACAGCAGCGCGTGGCGATCGCACGTGCACTTGCCAAAAATCCAAAGCTCTTACTCTGTGATGAACCGACCGGGGCACTCGATTACAATACCGGAAAAGCAGTTTTAAAATTATTGCAGGATACCTGCCGCGAAAAAGGAAAGACGGTTGTTGTTATCACACATAATCAGGCACTGACAGCGATGGCAGACCGCATCATTACGGTAAAGAGCGGAACGGTCGTGTCCATGGGAAAAAATGAGCACATTGCAGATATTGCAGATATAGAGTGGTAGATGGTTATGAGATCAATGATATGGAAATCAACATTCAGGGAAATAAAAGAAAGCCTTGGCAGATTTTTAGCCATCCTTGCTATCGTTGCATTGGGAGTTGGATTTTTTGCGGGACTTAAGGTAACACAGCCTGCAATGTTAGAAACGGCACAGCGTTATTTTGATAAGACATCTCTTTATGATTACCGCCTGATCTCTACGGTCGGTTTTTCAGAGGACGAAGTGGAAACGATACAAAAGCAAAAAGATGTAAGGGCAGCAGAAGGAGCAGTCACGTTTGATATTATCTGTGAGAGCGGTGGGAAAGAGCGTGTCATAAAAATGCACAGCATCACGGAGGATGTTAATCGTCTGGTGCTCGTGGATGGAAAATTGCCGGAAAATGCATCGGAATGTGTGGTGGATTCCAATCTTTATGATGCATCCATGATCGGAAAAACGATCAAACTTTCCGGGAACAATGATACGGATGATCTGGAACATTTTTCGAGCAGGGAGTACAAGATTACCGGAATTGTGCAGTCACCATTGTATTCGCAGTTTGAGCGTGGAAGCACATCGCTTGGCAATGGCAGGGTAAGCGGATTTGCCTATCTTTTGCCAGAAGGATTTGCGGATGATTATTATACGGAAGTCTATGTGAAATTTGACAGCGATTTTCCACTGTACAGCGAAGAATATGATGCTTACATAAACCAGAAACAGGATGCGTGGGAAACACTGGCAGAGAATCTTGCAGCAGAACGCTATCAGACGGTACGTTCGGAAGCAGAGACGAAACTTTTGGATGGAAAAAAACAGCTTGCAGAGAAAAAAGAAGAGACGAAGAGTCAGCTTGACGATGCGAAAATACAATTAGACGATGCGAAAAGCCAGATCGAAGACGGCGAAAAGCAGCTTGCAGATGCAAAAAAACAGTTAGAAGAATCCAAAACACAGATCGCAGAAAAAGAAGCGGAATTATCCATTGCAAAGAAGCAGTATGAGGATGGGAAAAAGGAATATGAGGACGGGCTTTCGACTTACAATAAAGAGATAGAAAAAGCTGAAAAAAAGATGCAGCTTCTTCCCCTATTTTTTCTTCCTCAGGTCTATCACCCATTTCCTGCTTATACTCAGCATTCACTTCTTTTATTTTTTCCGTAATTTGGTCTATTTCTTTTTTTAGTCTATTAACTTCTTCCTCATTGTTATTTTTCTCTGCTTCTACAAGATTATCTTTTAAAGCTTTTTGATTTTCTTTAAGCTCACTTACCTTAGTTATTTTTTCCTTTAATTCCATTATATTTTCCCCCAAAAAAACGTACCTACATATAACTATATTAATAGTATATCAAATGTTTAAAAAAGTCAAGAAAAAAGATGCCTTAAAATCAAGACATCTTTTTGTTTTTTAGATTAATGCTAGCATTCCCTTTAAAATAGCAATCTGCTTCATTGAATCATCGGTTGAAGCAATCTTTCCAAACTGAACTTCAATAGAATTTATGACCTTTTTAGCCTTCCAAATATATTCAACTTCACTTATTTTTCCATCTTTTTCTGAAAGTTCATTTAAGAAATTAAAAAAGTCAATCCCGCAAAAGAGTTCTTCTTTAG
>OIYP01000325.1_pt1 | contig 32502 bp, 31 predicted proteins | sample 1588261 | NCBI WGS metagenome assembly OIYP01 (sample SAMN03283293) | human gut metagenome | biome: human-associated habitat; material: feces | host: Homo sapiens | place: Peru | collected 2012
AGATGCTGGAGGCTGAAAATGAAGATAACTGATGCTTTGCTTACGCCGAACAAGTTCAGCAGACCGCAGATACCGCTTAAAAACGTGAAAAAGGTTGTTCTGCACTATGTCGGAAACCCCAAAAGCTCGGCAATGGCTAACAGAAATTACTTTGAAAATCAGAAGAGTGGTGGGAGATATGTTTCTTCGCACTACATCATAGGCTTGGAGGGTGAGATACTGCGATGTGTTCCCGAAAACGAGGTTGCTTACTGCTCTAATCAGGCTAACACATACAGCATCAGCATAGAGTGCTGTCACCCCGATGCTACGGGGAAATTTACCGATGATACGACTGATTCTGCTGCTGAACTTTGCGCTTATCTGCTTAAAAAATACGGTTTATCGGTCAATGACTTGATACGGCATTACGATGTGACGGGCAAGCAGTGTCCGCTTTGGTTCGTGCCGACAAAGTATCAGTCTGCCGATGTTGCAAATGCTCGGTGGGTGGGGTTCAAGGCACTTGTTTCGGGAAAAATGGGGAGAGAATTTCTTATACGGGTAAAAGATGAGGAGCTTAATATTCGTGCAAATGTCGGCATCGGAAGTGCTGTTGTGGGAAAGCTGAAAAAGGGTGAAGTTTACACGATAACGGAGGTGCGGATTTACGGAAAAGTACCTTGGGGAAGGCTGAAGAGCGGTGCAGGCTGGGTAAGTCTTTTGCCGAAATATACGGAAAGGGAGGTGGAAAAATGAGTGATGCTGTAAAGAGCGTAACGGCGGCATTCTGTGCGCTGTTCGGGTATTTATTCGGTGCGTTTGACGGAATGATGACGGCGCTGATAACGCTCATCGTGCTGGATTACATAACGGGGATAATTGCGGCTGTGGTCGAGAAAAAGCTGAGTTCCGAGGTCGGTGCGAGGGGCATTGCGAAGAAGGTGATAATGCTGCTCGTGGTGGCGGTGGCGAACATTGCGGACAGGAATGTGATCGGTGAGGGCAATGTTCTGCGCAGTGTTACGGCGATGTTCTACATTGCGAACGAGGGGATAAGCTTGCTTGAAAACGGCGCAAGGCTCGGAGTGCCGATGCCGAAGAAGCTTATTGATGTTCTGGCGCAGCTGAAAAAAGAATAAAAGGCTCAGAGCCGCACTATTCCGAAAAAAGACGGAATAGTGCGGCTCTTACTTTTTGTGCCGGGCGATCTCTTCATACTTATGTTTTGTTGCCATTCCGCCTCGGATATGGCGCTCCTGCTTATTTATTTCCAGAACTTTTTTTACCGACGGGTAGAGCTGTGGGGCTATTGCCGGCAGCTTTTCGGTGAGGTCTTTATGTATGGTCGTCGGTAATTAGAAATGCTTTTTCAAGTCCGATCTCGTCAAAAGTTTTAAGAAAAATGTCGATATTTCCGTTCCTGTCAACTTCAATCCGGTCGATGATCTTCTTGAGCTGTGCATTGGTCACGGTCGATAGATCGGTGACGTTTTCCATATTGGTAAAGGTCTGAGCGAGCAGCGTGTCAAGCATCTCGCTACGGTTGAGGTTATACTCGGTAATGGTAAGTTCGTTTTTGACGCGTTCAAGGTCGGCATTGATGCTTTTCAGTTTGGCGTTAAGTTCCTCACGGGAGATAAGTTCATCGATATACATATCCATATACTTTTGGCGCTGTTTTTCAAGTGAGGTGCGCTTATTGTCGAGTTCGTCGAAACGGTTCTGATTTTCGTTTGAATCGTGGTAGAGTGTGTTGAACCGAGATACAATGTTTTTGACCATTGTATCTCGGTTTTTCAGCGAGTGGGAAAAGTATTCCTGAAGATTTTGGGTAAGGACCTGCTCGTCAAGGACGACAGCGTTCGGGCAGGCATCTGTGCCGCGCATATTTCTTACGCTGCATACCCAGCGGTAATTGCCTTTATAACAGGTACGGCGGAAAGAGTAACCACATTCTTTACATTTTATGAGTGTACTGAAAAGGTGTTTGCTGCTTTGACGTTCGTGGTCGTGGGTAAAAGCGTTTTTTCGTTTTTCAAGTGTTTGCTGGGCTTTATTGAAAAGCTTATCGCTTATGATTCGGAGTTCGGGACGTTCGGTGATGAACCATTCGTTCTCGTTTTTCTTTATACGCTTGCTTGTGAGGAAGTCTTGGATCTCCTCTTTGCCGTTGATGATTTTGCCAATATAGATGCTGTTGGCGAGGATCCTTGAAATGGAGTTCTGTGTCCACGCATTGCCGCGTTTGGTTTTGATGTTTCGTTCGTTAAGGATATTGGCAATTTTGGTCGTGCCAAAGCCTTCGGTGGTATAGAGGGTAAAAATCTCGTTGACGATCTTTGCTTCGTTTTGGTTGACGGTGAGGTTGAAATAGTCACCGTTGGTTTTGTCGTAACCATAGACGAAGTTCGGGACACGACCTTTTTCAGCATTGATCTTTTTTCCGAATTTTATACGCTTGGAGGTGTTGGCAGATTCCTCCTGTGCAAGTGCACCGAAGATAGTAAGTACGAACTCGGAGTTGCCGAGGACGGTCTGATTTGCGGTAAGGAAGACGGTTTCGATATTGAGTGCTTTGAGCTGGCGTATGCTTTGGAGAAAATCAACGGTATTTCGTGCGAAACGGGAAATATCCTTGACGATGACCATTTCAAACAATCCGCTTTTTGCATCTTTCATAAGTTGGAGAAACTCATGGCGGTTCTTGATCTTTGTACCGGAGATGCCCTCGTCTGCATAAAGCCGTACAAGGTTATGACCGTTTTTTTCGGTAAATTCCGTGAAGAATTTTTTTTGCGCTTCAAGGCTGTTGAGCTGGTCCTCCTTATCCGTTGAAACTCGGCAGTATGCGGCTACATTCATTTGGGCACCTCCTGTTAAGATTTTTATGAGTGAATTATAGCACATGCGTTTTGAAATGTCAATGATTATGTCAAGGAGAATTAGAGAAGTTTTTTGCGGAAATATAGTGCGTAACTCAATGTGAAACATGCGTAATTTATGCGTAATTTAGGGGTAAAAACACCGTAATTACGCGGTAATTACGGGATTGGTGATTTTGATTTTGATACAATAGTTCTTGATAGATTTTTGCTGGGCTGATATACGTTATAAAAATTTATAACCCCAAAATATAAAAGGGTGATAAAAAATCCGAAATGTACCCCATGCATAGCAGGGAGAGGATACCGTATTATAGAAGTTTAATATGGAATAAACAGCTATATATGCCTGGAGATATCCAGGGGATGGCGATGATTCAATGGAGCCACCCCTCAAAGTGTCAAATCAGGTTTTATTGGCGAAATGTATTGCAACGATGGATAAGGTTGTGTATAATAAAAGAAGAAATAGGAGGTATGGTTATGACTGATATCGATGAAAACGTTAATGTTCAGGATGAAGCAGAGTATGTTGCTAAAGGTATAGAGAAGTATTTATTGAAACAGAGCATGTTGGATCAAAAGACAAATAAGAAATCCAAATCGACAAAGAGAGCTATTTCCAAAACGAAAAAAGAGAAGAGTATTTATATTGAGATGCTCAATTTGCTGATTGAAAACAAGAAAAAGATTCTGTCGTATAAGTCAGGCAGAAAGGTTTATAAAATACTTCGAGAAGATTCATATAGTAGATTTATTGTTCTGTTAAGAGAATACAGCTCAAAAAATGGTATAGATGAGATCTATTTTTGTGAATGGGATATCGAAAGCCGTGATATATATCTTGAGTGGCTTTATGGAATAAAACAATTTAAGAGTGGGGTCAATGATCTTTCAAAGTACAATAGTTGCTATTTTGATTATATCATAGATGCTCCGTATGTTTATACTGATAAGATCACAGGAAAAACATATTTGTATATCGAGTTGCATTATGAAAATAGAATTAAATCAGTCTTGATTGATTCAGCAAGTATGAGTAATAAAAACCTTTTATATAAGGTAATTGCGAATCAGTATGAAATGGATAGTTTCAGAAGAGAGGTATACTTGTCACATAAACTGGCAATGATTACATCCAAAAATTCTTCTAAGTATAGAATTTCTCATGACAGCGATGAGAAAAAAATAATTGATCGTATTGAGGAAGATCGATTATTATTGGATCAAATTAGGCATTTAAACACATGTCTACCTAAGTTCAATCATAAAACCATTGTTAAAGAGCATTTTTCAACTGTTATGGATATTTTCGAACGATATGACTTGATAGAGTTTTGGGGATTATTGGTTAATTATAATTATGCATATCCTAAAGTATGTTATAACAAGTATTATTTTGCGCCAGGCAATGCCAATACATACATTGCTGTGAATTTAATACATGATATTCTGGAGTGGTTGAAGCTCAATGATTGTATTCCAATTATAGTTAATTCAGATAAAAAAATGAATAACGCTTTCCAAAAAAACAATTCCATACGTTGCTCACTAACCAATTATAATATTTGCGGAGTAATAATTAAGACGGATGCAATTGATGATAAAAAAGAATTAAAGGGTATAAGCTTTGACGAATACGAAGTAATAAAGCGTTTTTTTACATTTTTAGGAGGAGACAAATCGGACATAGATTCAATGTGCTATAATCATTCTGAAAAAAAGTTATATGAATATCTTAAATTCATAGTAAATTATTCAAGTGTTACGAGCAACGAGAATGTATTTGCTGCATTTAATGGACTTTATTATTTTTTCAGCTATTTTGTTAAAAGCGGCATAATAAAGTATGATACACTTTTCAAAGTGCTTAAGAGTACTTTTAATATTGAAATAGATATTGATGAAATCATTAAGCTACAGTTCATCCCTGAAGACAGTATATTGACAGAAAAGACTGCACCTATTGACATTGTGCCTGTTGACACGGTAAATGACAAATTACAAAATAAGAAAATTGATGAATATGAATTCAATATTCCAGAACAACAGCAGAACACTGTATCAAAGCAGTATGATAATGACGAAATAGAGCGAGTTTACAAATTAATGTGCCATATTTCATTAAAAAAATATAAGATATACGATAAGGAGAATAAAGAAGATAAACAAAAGATTGTGGACAGTAAAGTGCCATTTTTAAAATACTTTAAGAAAAAGGAACGATATGCATTATGCTTTCTTGAAGATAAAAAAACGGCAATTGACGAAAAATCAGAAGAAATGTCCATTGAAACTTTTATAACAAATAATTTTAAAGAAATTGATGGAGTAATTGCAGATGAAAAAGTTGTTGATATGTTATATGAGTGTATTATTGAACATAATCGGAAAATAAACAAAAAAACGGTTGGTCCAAGTAATAATCTGGTGAAATATAATGTATTTAACAAGCAAAAGTATTATCTTATCTTTCTTGATATAGATAACCTGAATTCTTGATTCGATTTATGATTGCAGTATTATCCCGAAGCATTTAAAAGTGCTTCGGGATTTTTGTTATAGAAAAATCTAACGATATATACAAGTTCCTAATGAGTATCAGAAAATCGTATTGTACCGGTTTACGGGTATATATCATATTTCTGAATGAACTCAGAATTACAATCGAGGTAAGTGCATATACATTACCAAGACGGAAAGAGGAGCTGGTATTATGCAGCAGAAGGAACTGGTATTCAGGTTCCACAACCCTAATAGTGAGAAAGATACATACAATGCATTGGCGGCGATATTCGTTGATGCGGGATGCAAAAAGCTCAGGAAAGCTTTGATAGAGGCTGAGAATGAGCAGGCTGAAAAGAATGCCGAGAAAGAGTAATATGATATTTGTCCCCCTGTAGCAATACAGGGGGATATTACTTTTTTATAGTCTTATGTATTGCTTACCACTAATTTAGTTCAGGTTTTTATAGAAAATTTAGCATGATTTTTCTCAATATGCCTTTAAATATAAGAGGTTAGAGAAGAAAATACGTATGCGCTATATTGCATATATTTGGTGGTATATGATGATATACTGGCATTCATGATGACTACTTTATTCTATTGTATCAGAAAATAGTTGTATTGACAAAATACAGTGAATTTTGATATGTCTTTATCAGCATTGTTGAATTTGATATTTTTTTAATGCAATATGTAACATATAGGTAATAAATAAAAGGGCAACTATAAATAAATCAATAGCACAGCAGTAGAATTCACAAAGAATTAACAAGAAGAAAAATGGGCATAGCAAAACAGACCGTCGTGAGACAGCCAATTTGAAAAAGCGAAAAATTAAGAGCGAATTTCATAGTTACTTCCGGACTTCAAAAGCGAATAAATGAGACGGCAGAGCTTCTTCTGGATATGACCGAGAATAACATAATAATGTTTTCCTTCGGCTTGCTTTTTAGCGTAGTATGCTTTGAACACCGGATCGTGCAAACGAACAATTCTTGCGACCTGAAAAAGAGCATAGCGAAGGTAGCGCGATCCCTTTTTTGACGGCATCATATGTTTAGCCTTGTACTTGCCGGATCGTAAACGGTGACATCAACACCGCTGTAAGAGATAAGGCTCTCTGCACTGTGAAAGCGTTTGGCATCACCTATCTCACCGGCAATAAGTCCTGCAGTGGTGTAGCCTATTCCGGGAACGGTAAGCAGATTAGGACACAGCTCATCAACCAATCGTTTTATCTGAACGTCATATTTTTCAATTCTGTGCTGAATGAATTCAAGATTCTCAATGGCATCCATTATCTCAAAAGCATAGCAGTCATCAGAAATACCCACGGAATGCTTTGCAGCTTCAATAATATCTGCGGCAGAGCATTTGCAGCGGCCGTGAAGCAAAGAGTCAACCTTAGAGATATGAGCCTTTGCGAGCTTTTTGGGAGTGCCGTATTCTTTGAGAATTGCAATGGCAGATTCGCCGTAAATGCTGCTGAAAAGAGATTTCAGTTCAGGAAAGGTAATCTGAACAAGATTGTTTAAAACAAGCTTGGCTTTTCTGTATTCATCGACAATAAAAAATCTTTTGCGAGATAGTGACTTTAGCGTTTGTTTGTGGTATAATGTAAATGTATAGGGCGAGAATTCGTCCGAGTGATCTATCATGTACTTACAAATGGTCTGCGAGTCAAGGTTGTCGTTTTTAGGTGAATGCACCTTTTCGGCTTTGCGAGCCATATTGGTTAAAATCGGATTGATCATCATTACCTGAAAATCATGAGAAATGAGGAAGGCGATGATGTTAGTGTGGTAGATACCGGTAGATTCAAGCCCTATACGTATATCTGAATCACCGATAGCTCCACTGAAGGATAATATATCCGAGTGGAGCTTTTTGTATCCACATTCATTATTTGGGATAGTAACAGATGATGAAGAAAAAATAACACCTGTATCCTTATGGATCATAAAGTAGTCATGTTTTTCTGATGCGATATCAATTCCGACGATGATCATATTGACCTCCAAAAATTTGTAAACCCCGGTGCTGTCTGCATAACTTTTCCTATGTAACCTGGTTCATTATTACCGGTCGCAAAGCGCCGTAACCAACTAATAACCACACTCAGGAAAAGCCCGCAGCCAAAACCTCCATTGACCGGTCAGCAATGCTGCCGTAGGCAAAAACATGAAATGGACTACGGGGTTTCCTTAAAGTTATCGGATGGGTTTACCGCTTTGGTTTTCCAAAGGGCGAACCTCATCCTACGGGGATATCCCCCTTTTCTAAAACTCACACAGGCGCTCAGGTCGCTCCCCAGCGTTGCCCTATCCTCCTGTGTGGTAAAAGCACTTTTTATTATATCACACTTATTATTTTTATGAAAGGTCGTGTGTAATTGAATCTTTTGCTGGGGGATGATTTAATTATACCAGCATCATAATGAATGGCCATGATAAATTATACTCACTTACAGAAGATGGATTTGGTATTCATACATTTGAGCTGAATTACAGCTCTGAGATTTGGACAAAGTTTTATGCCATACTTGGTAATGTCTATTCAGAATGTCAGGTATATACGATAAATAAAAATATAGCTGTCATCCCGAAGGGGCATCAAGGAATACGGATGTATATAAGTCGCTTCGATAATGCATGGAACATAAAGGCTATTGTAACTCCAAGAATGTTACTGGATAATGATTCCTCTCCGCTTTCAATATTACGATGCTGTGATAATATGAAAGAATTGGAGAAGAGGTTTAATTCTGTAATGGTTGAAATATTGGGCGAAGGCTTTAGGCTGGATGATTTTTCTCTTTCCAGAGTAGATTGTTGTGTAAATATAATGCTTTCTGAAACGTATTCAGCTGCAAGGTACATAAAGCTTATACGCCGGTCTATTATGTATAATTCAAATGCTGAGATAATCGAATATGGTTCGGATGATCCTAATGCAGAAAAAAAGAATAGGCACAATTTCAGAATAAAAACAGGCGGATTACAGTTTACAGCGTATGATAAGTATTTTCAGCTTGAAGATAGGGATGAGGACTATGAGTGTATTTCCGATTCATTATTGAGATTGGAGATCGCAGTAGGCAGAGATCACATTCGCAACGTAATAATCAATAATGATCTGAAACACAATAGAAAAATCATAGAGTATTTTGTTGATTCAAGCAAAATGTTTTTTACAGATTTTGTGGAGAATCACTTTTGTAAAGGAGATTACTATAGCTATCAGGTTATGAAATGCCTGATTTCGGAAAGTGATTGCACACATAAGATAAAAAAGAGAATGCTGGATTTTGCCAAAGCTCAGTGTAACTACGATTATTTTATGAATATAAAGAAAAAGTTTTTGGATGAGATAGGAGGCAGCAAGTATGGATCTATGATAAAAGCGTTTAATAGGCTGGAAATAAGTCCGATATCGTTATCGACCCGCGATCGACATGGTCAGACAATGGTTCCCGGATTATATACTTTACTTAAATTGGGAAAGGAATGATTTTATGAATGAAAAAATGTTCTATTCAGTTTCCGAGGCGGCAGAATTTCTTGGAGTTTCAAAAGCCACTATGTATCGGTATCTGAGGGAGGGGGCAGTAAAAGCGATAAAGCTTAACGACTCATCATGGAAGATACCTGTGAAAGCGTTAAAAGAGCTGGCAGGAATACTTGCCTAATGAATTATTCCCCCATAAAATCGTGAAAAACTGATTTTATGGGGGATTTTCTATAATATTGAGAAATAAATTAAATGGAGGATATTAACATGATTGAAAAAAGTACAACTTTTACAAAAAGCAATTTTGGTGTGTACAAGTTCCAGATGACATATCAGAATCTAACTAAAAAGCAATCCCAATACATTTGGAGAAGACTTAACGTCAGACATAGAAAGCAGTATAATTCTTCTGCTCATAAATGCAAATTTGTATATACGAGCGAGAATGGTGTTGAGATATATCTTAAAACACACAAATCAAGAATTTTGAGTATTGATGTGGTTGTACATCCCAGGATGATATTGACAGGAACAGTATGTACGTTTGCTATGTTTGGTGAGTATAATACGGATGCTTTGATGCCGAACCTTGAGGATAAAATAAATAAGGCAGTTACAAGAGAATTAGGGCCTGATTATACGGTTGACAAAGCTGAAATGACCGAAGTTGAATGTGGGGTAGATATTTATTTGCCTAAAAATGTTTCTACAGAATACGGTATTACTCTTATCGAACGTTCTATTCTTTTCACTGAACATGAGCATTTGGTTAAACTTTATACGTATAAAAATGAAAAGCGGATCAAAGAAACACATGGCTTCCGATTAAATGCGGCAAATGTGGAATTTACTGTACATGACTGGGCATTTAGACCTGATTATGGGTACAATTTTAATTTAAGTATGCCTCTATCAGCATTAAGGCTGAGAATTGGCTTAAATCGCAAAGTTATAAGTGATACTATTCGTGATAATCGTTTATGCGGTATTATGGCTGCTTTGTCTTATTATGCTGACCACAGCAAAGAGATAATAAATGATTTTGTTGGCAAGCATTTTTTTAAAGGTAAGTATTATCCATATCAGTTGATAAAGTGTGTGATCAATGAATCGGGATTGCCGAAAAAAACAAAAAAATGTATGTATATATGTGCAGACTATTTTAACTTGCATACAACTGCTGATACAAAAGGATTCAACAAAATAATGGACGAACTGTTTGAAAAGAAGACAAAGTTTGAGGTGTTGGATACTTTTGAAGAAATAGGTGTGAATCCGATCCCGATAGATGATCATTTTGATGTGGCTTTCCCGTACATGACGATGATACTGGCTTAGTAATATATAAAAAACTATTCCGCATAGGTCACAACTTGATCTATGCGGAATAGTTTTACATATACATTAATTTTTCCAAAGCATCTCTCGGAATCCTCCAACTCCTGCCGATCTTAACTCCCGGCAGCTTGCCTGCACGGAGCAGGTTGTAAACGGTAGTGAGCGAAAGCGCAAGCTCGTATGCGACTTCGTATGGAGTAAGGTAATCATCATAATCTGAAAGCATAGCTTTGCCTCCTTTTTGTAGTATTTATTGTTTTGTTGCAATCTGTCGCAAATAGTGATAAAGCTGCACATTTCAAGTATATATCATATAAATGTAAGAGCATGAAATAACGTTTAGAACCCCATGTTTTCCGGCGTTTGCCGGAGTGCATGGGGCTTTTTTCATGCTTTGATCTTATTCTGCATTTATGCCGATATTTATGTTTTACGGCATGAAATGCACAAAATCTCATTCACGAAAGGAGAACGGTTCTTATGAAGAAAATCATCGGTGTTACTGTGATCGCCATATTTTCGGCGGTCATAAAGGCTTTTATCGAGGATTAACAAACAAAAACCAAGCACGAAATGTGCGATACTTTGCGAAAGGCGGCGATACTTTATGTCAAGCATTACAGAGGATATTATCCTGAAGATCATTGCGGCAGCTGCAGGTGCGGCTGCTCTTGCGATTTGCAGCACCCTCGAGTCCAAGTCACAGGAAGAGGTGCTGAAAATATGTCATTTAACGGACAGCGATACTTAACACAAGGAGTTCAAGCGGAAATACCGTTTGAACTCCAACTTTTTATGTGGGCGTTAATAGACCATCTCTCCGAGCCGAAAGACTACCTGCAAGTTTTTCGGCTTTCTGTTTCCGAAAAAGGAAACCAGCATATAGTCCACGAGCAGGAAGTTCCTGCGTACAGCAGAGAATACGAAGCTCAGACAGATACACCTGTCAACGCCAAAGTCTACGTTATTGATGATAGCGACCACAGCACAATGCTTTTAGCAGAAGAATATTAAACTTAAAGGACAAGTCGGTTTCGGCTTGTCCTTTTCTGTATTTATGGAGGAAAAACAAAATGAGCGAAATAAATGAATCAACCAATACCTCTCTATGTTCCCATTGCGGAGAATCTTTTGATGAAGATGATATAAGATATTTCTGCGGTGAAATGCTTTGCCCCGATTGCCTTGACGAACTTACAGTTTTATGCGAACGCTGCGGTGACCGTATATGGACAGACGATGCCGCAGACAGTGACCTTACCCTTTGTCAGCATTGTTATGATAACTACTACACTACTTGCGAATCCTGTGGTTGTACGCTTGATTATGACGATGCATACTACTTTGATGATGATACTGACTATCCATATTGCCGTCATTGCTACAATCAGCGCAGTTCTAACGAATACATTCACGATTATGGCTTCAAACCTGAACCTATCTTTTATGGAAAAGGCAACAGATATTTTGGCGTTGAGCTTGAAATAGACGAAGGCGGTCATATTGATGCAAACGCAGAGAAGATATGTGAAGTTGCTAACACCGATGAACGTCACATCTATATAAAGCACGATGGCAGCCTTAACAACGGTATGGAGATAGTTACACACCCTATGACGCTTGACTATCACCTTAACGAAATGCCTTGGAAAGAAGTAATGCAGAAAGCTGTTTCTTTAGGCTATCTTTCACATAAAACAAGAACCTGCGGCTTGCACGTTCATGTCAACAGAACAACTTTCGGAGATACGACAGATGAGCAGGAAGAATGTATTTCAAGAGTATTGTTCTTTGTGGAAAGGTTCTGGCAGGAGCTTTTGAAGTTTTCAAGAAGAACAGAAAGCCAGATAGCTCGCTGGGCAGCTCGGTATGGTATCAAGGATAACCCGAAAGCTACTCTTGATAATGCCAAAAAGAATTACTCGGGAAGATATACCTGCGTAAATCTTACGAACTATCACACAATTGAATTTCGTATTTTCAGAGGAACTTTGAAGTACAACACACTTGCAGCAACACTTCAGCTTGTGAATCGTATCTGTGATCTTGCTGTCAATATGAACGATAAGGAATTGACACAACTGAACTGGTGTGACTTTGTGGCTGAAATCACAGAACCCGAACTTATCACTTATCTAAAAGAAAGAAGATTATACGTCAACGAACCTATTGATTGCGAGGAGGATATGTAATATGTGCTGCTTATTCGGACTTATTGATTACAATAATACTTTCACAGCAAAAGAGAAAAACAGAATTATCAAGATTTTATCTACCGAATGTGAAGCAAGAGGAACAGACGCAACCGGAATTGCTTTCAATACAGAAAGCGGACTTCATATCAGTAAAAGACCTGTTGCTGCACATAAGATGTGGTATCATATTCCCGACAGTTCAAAAGTTGTTATGGGACATACCCGTATGACTACACAGGGCAGTGAGAAATTTAACTTCAACAATCATCCTTTTCCGGGACACGTTGACAAGATGAACTTTGCTTTGGCACATAACGGAGTCCTGCATAATGACAGTGAACTGCGTATAACGGAGTGCTTGCCAAAGACGAATATTCAGACCGACAGCTATGTAGCGGTACAGCTTATTGAGAAAGAAAACACCCTCAACTTTGACAGCATAAAGAAAATGGCTGAAAAGACTGAAGGTTCTTTCTGTTATACAATTCTTGATGATAAAAACAACTTATTCATCGTCAAAGGTGATAATCCTATGGCTGTTTACAAATTTAATGGGTTCTATCTTTATGCAAGCACGGACGAGATTCTTATGAGAGCAGTTAAAAAGATAGGTTTAAAGAATTACAGCAAGATCAATATTTCGTGCGGTGACATTTTAAAGATATCTCCTAACGGAATGATTGAAATGCAGACGTTTGAGTTCAAAGACAGATATTATGGAATGTTCGGATCTTCCTATGGATTTTCTACGATTGATTCCTTTGATTATGAGGCAGAGGATATGTACATAGGAGAGATAGCAGAATACGCAAGTTACTTTGGGATTGATCCCGAAGATGTTATGATGCTGATCGAATACGGATATGATGAGCTTGAAATTGAAGAGATGCTCTATGATCCGTTGGAGATGCAGAAATGTATTTCGGAGATAAAGCTTTGTGAGATGATGTGCTAAAGATACAGTAATGAAAATCCGCTAACCTGTACAGCTTTTGTGCTGTTTGGTTAGCGGATATATTTTTTATGCTGAATAATGGCAGGAAGTGTTTCGATAGGGCTATCTTGAAAAACGGGACGTTCCAAAAGGGCAAAACCGACTTTATTGGGACGGTTTTAAGGGCGTTTTGGAGGTGCCGTTAGGGTATACGCTATTGGGACGGTTATCTATTTCCGGAACGATATTTTTCGCACAGCAATTATACGGCGGCTTGTTTTGAAAGTTTGCCGGTATGGACCTTATACTAATTCTCGATCAACCTATAGACAAACTCTCGGCTATAATAAGTTCATTCTGCGTCAAGCTCCCTTGTCAGGCGACAGCCTGTCTGCGGTCGCTTTTCTTGACTGAACTTATTCTATCTGTCGATTTTGTCCATAGAACGATCGAGAATTAGTATTATTTGCGAGTTTCAACGTGTCGGTTGATGGTTTCATTCCTTCAATAGCAAAAGATGCAAGCGAACTCCTGCGCAGAATTCGATGTTGAACTGTTTTGTGTTTCATAGTGGATCAGAATAGGTTTGGATAGTCTTTTCTGCCATCTGCAATGTGATAAACCTTTATCGTGTCAGAACCGACCTTGTAGAAACATAGGTAATTCTCGCAGATCAACATTCTGAATCCTTGATCTGCTATCTTTGAGTATTTAGGTTCAACTCCAAGATATGGGTTATCTGCAAGAAGTTCAATTGTATCAAGAATTTTATCGGTAATGTTTTGGGCGGATTTTACACCTGCAAGGTTGAGGTATACATCAGCAATATTGTCAAGTTCTTCCCATGCGGAAGCAAGCAATTCAATTTTATAATGCATTGTTGTATTTCTCCTGCAGTCGTGTTCTTGCATCGGTTAAAGATACATTGGGTTCTCCCGACATCATTCTCTGTTCGGCAATTTTTAATTTTGATTGCAGGCGGATAAGTTCTTCGTGCTTTTCAAATGCCTCTATACTCATAACGACAATGTCGCCCTCACCGTTTTTGGTAATATATATAGGCTCATCTATTTCATGTGCAAGCTTGGAAATTTTTCCGTAGTCATTTCTTAACGTGGTTGAGCTTTTGATGATCATATTTATCCCTCCATTAATTATTCTATAAGTATTATATCAGAATTATATTATAATTTCAATAGTGAAATCAAAAATTTTAAAAAGCGGTGTATTTTAATGAAAGTAGGATACATAAGAGTATCGACAGAGGAACAGAACACGGCAAGGCAGGAGGTTTTAATGGGTCAGCTTGGCGTTGAGAAGATTTACATTGATAAAATGTCGGGAAAGAGCAAGAGTGCGTTTTATAGGAGGGTGGCAGAACAGTAACGAAACTGTCCCGAAAAATGTACAGCTTTTGCAAAGATAATGAGAATGACAGCTGTTGTCACTCTTTGTATATATAATAAAATCAAAGAAGACAAAAGGAGGTCTTGATATGAGTGAGAATGGTTCGGCTTTTCGTGAGATGCGTGAGGCTTACAACGATGCTATGGAGGTCATCGGCTATGAGCTTGAAAGTATGGGCGAAGATGACAACTGCGGCGGTGTCAGTGATGATGAGATCGAAAACGCTGTTGCGGAGGAAAATCATCGCATAGTTTCAACGGTGATGAAGACGGCTGTACAGACTGTCGGAAAGTACATTAATGACACGATCGAGGCTTATGACGGCGGTGATGAATTCAACGGTGTTGATGATTTCCACAAGGGCGACAGGCTGGTCGTTTCGTCGGGAAAGAAAAATTTTTACTCTATTTATATTGGCTGCGGAAAGGTCATTTACTATTCGAAAGGGTATGAGATCTTCCCTGAAGTTAAGCTTGTGCCGATAGGATATTTTGCGAAGAAAGGTCAGGTACGGGTCGGGATGAACGGAGCAGGTTTTTCGCCCGAGATAGCTGTTCGGCGTGCAATGTCACGGCTTGGTGACAATGATTTTCGCAACAGTGAAGATTTTGTAAAGTGGTGTTTTGGTGAAGTGGAGGGTGATGACGATGAGTGAATTTGAAGAAAAGGAAGTTAAGGATTACGAGCATTATCTTGATGATGAGCATGAGGGTGCAGGCGGATTTATTATCAATATGAGGAACTACTGGCGTGGATTTGCGAACGATATGTACAGCGGAATGGACTGCATGATAGATGATTATCGCGAGCTTACGGACGGGCTTGAAGATATGACGGACAATAAAGAGATAATGGATATGGCTGTTGAGGCAGGCAGAATGAGGACGCTTGCGCTTGTATCGGAGAGTGCGATAGGAGCTATCGGAAACTGTCTTGAAGCGGCTGCGTCGATGTTTGACAAGGAGAGCAAGGCGGCTGAAAATGTCAGTTTCAAGGTTGGGGATCATCTCTACATAAGAAAAGGATTGAAGGGATATCACGGCATTTACGCAGGAAACCGTACGGTTGTTTTCTTCTCAAAGGGATATGATATGCAGCCTGCGGTGAGGACGATAACTTTTGCGTTGTTTGCGAAAAAGGGCAGAGTTGTTGTTATGCCGTCCGACACGGACAGCGCTGCAAAGTACACACCCGAAAAGATAGTTGAACGTGCGCTGTCACGGCTTGGCGAAGATGAATTCCGCAGCTCGGAGAGCTTTGTTCGGTGGTGCAGGAGCGGAAGTTAACTGACAGTGTACCTTTTTCGGATTTGAGCGTGATATAATTACTTAGTATAGCTTTGAAAAATGCGGCAAAAGTTTGTCTAAAAATTCAAGCCGCAGGGTTCAGTTCTGCGGCTTGGTTTTGTTTATTTCGGCAATACTTTCAACGATATCGGCGATCTTGACAGCAGTTGTTTCATCGGTTTGCGAAAGAACTGTGGCGATGCGGTGCAGAGCTTCTTCCGAGGTGGGTTTTACGTCTATACTGAAGTCGAGCAGTTCGGACATTGAGATTTTCAGACCCGAGCAAATTTTATAGAGGGTATCGATGGTAGGACATTTTTCTCCTCGCTCGACTTTTCCGAGGTAGGCGGGGTGTATTCCCGAATTTAAGGCGAGCGCTTCCTGGCTTAATCCGCGGCGGCTGCGGAAGTCACGGATACGCAGTCCGACGTTATATGCTATCTTTTCCCGTTCAAAACTCATAAGGCACCTTCTTTTATATAATTGCGAAGCGGCTTTTTTCTTATATTATAACTTTATACTATATTTTATGCAGGTTCAAATATCTTTAAGGTATAAAAAATACTCTCCAAAGGGTTGAAATTTGGCTTTTTTTTGTATTATAATAAAAAAGGTAAATTTTTTCGAGATAGACAATGGCTGTCACCGCTGAAGTTATATAATTATATTGCAGGAAAAAAGCTGCACAAGGTTTATACTGATTTTTAAACTGAAAGTGTACAAAAAACCAAGCAAAATCCCGTAGCTGTTTAACAGGTTTAAATGGATCTTGCGCCGATTTTTTGTCTACACTTTGATTAAAAATTAGTATCATTGCCTGTTTTAAAGTATTTTACAGAAAATTACACAAAAAGGTTGAAAAAAGTATAATTTTGGAGTAAAATGAAAATATAACTATGTGATGGTGGTATAAGATGGAAAATATGAGTAACGGATTCAAATACAGCAGGGTACTTTCGATATATACGAAGCTTATGGACGGCGAAGTGATAAACAAGGCGGCAGAAGCGGAGTATTTCGGTGTAAATCAGAGGACGATACAGCGTGACATTGATGATCTGAGAATGTTTTTCGAGGACAAGGCGGCTGAGGGCGAGGTTCGGCGTGAGCTTATTTACAGCCGTGAGGACGGTGGATATCGGCTTGTGACGAAGGGTGAAGATGCGCTGACGAACAGCGAGGCACTTGCGGTATGCAAGATACTTTTAGAGAGCCGTGCGTTCACGAAGTCGGAGATGGAGCCGATGATAAACAAGCTTCTGAGGGTCTGTGTGCCGATGAAAAATCAGCGGACGGTGAGGGAGCTTATCACGAACGAGATGTTCCACTATGTTGAGCTGAATCATCACAGAAAGTATCTTGATTCGATGTGGGATATCGGCGAGGCGGTACAGAAGCAGCTTTGCATGAAGATAGAATATGAAAAGCAGGATGGCACTGTTGTGGAGCGCACAATTGAGCCGGTTGGGATAATGTTTTCGGAGTTCTATTTTTATCTGACGGCGTTTATCGAGGATATTGACAGGGAGAAAGAGTTCCGCAACAAGGACGACATTTTCCCGACGATATACAGAATTGACAGGATAAGGTGTTTTGAGGTTTTGGACAGGCATTTTGACATACCATACAAGGACAGGTTCGAGGAGGGCGAGTTCCGCAAGCGGATACAGTTCATGTACGGCGGCAGACTGCGGAAGATAAAGTTCATATACAAGGGCAAAAATGTTGACGCTGTTCTTGACCGTTTACCCACGGCGAAGATCCTGGAGGAGACTTCCGACGGATTTATTATTTCTGCGGAGGTTTTTGGGGATGGGGTCGATATGTGGGTCAGGAGTCAGGGGGACAGGGTGGAGATGCTGTAGAAGCGTTTAATATCATATAAAGGAGAATATCTGTAATGATATCCAAAAATATGTCTGCGGCTCAGATAATAGTATTCAATCCTATAATTAAAGAGACAGCAGAACTGAAAGAATTATATTATTATACGATCAAAAAATATATTTCCATGGGAAAATGGAAATCCAAGTATGTAAGATCTGAGATGAATTTATATGCTCAGAGGCTGTTGAGTGATACGACTGCGGAAAGGCGTGTTTCGGCATCATTTATTATGCAAAACCTCGGTTCTTTGGAAGAATATAAAATAAACCTTGTGGCAGATATATGTGCCATACTTGGATATGAAAAAAGATGGGTCAATTCATATAAATTTCTTGATGTTTATAAGGTCATAATTAAGGAGCTTGGATTTTCGGCTGAGGAGATAAGACAAGCAAACAAGCTTATTGAATATCTGATAAGCAAAAAGAGTTGCAGAAAGGCTGCCGACAGTGATATTGACTTGCTTGATAAAGATGTATTTGGCCGTTTGACAGAAAATATTGATTTCATTAAACGAAAGCCATTTTCCTTTTTGGTGACAGCAACAATGAGTGCAGGAAAATCCACTTTTATCAATGCGCTGACGGGCAAACAGATCAATCTGTCGCAGAATCTTGCCTGTACAAGCAAGATACACAGCATTATCAATAAGCCGTTTGAGGACGGGTATTCTTATGAATATGATTTTGACCTTGAACTCAATGCGGACAAGGCGACTTTATATGATGACAATGAAAAGAATATGACAAACACCATTTGGGTAAGCACCTGTTTTGACAGCAAGGCTCTTTATGGCAAGAGGATTATTATTCATGATTCCCCGGGGGTCAATTCCAGCGAAAATGAAGAACACAGGCTCATCACGGAAAAAATGCTGAGTGATGGAAAATACAATGCGGTTTTATATGTTATAAATGCGACCCAACTCGGTACCGAAGATGAGACACGACATCTTAAATACATAAAAGAGCATTTAAAAAAGCCAATACTGTTTATTCTGAATAAGATTGATGCGTTCAATGATGAAGACGAGGATATCGTGCAGACGATAGATAACTGCAGAAAATATCTGGAGAATGAGGGGTTTGACAAGCCTTTGATCTGTCCAGTCTCATCATACGCAGGCTTATTGGCAAAGAGATCTCTTTCGGGAGAACCACTTTCAAGATATGAAAACAGGACGCTTGATAATTTCTTTATCGATTTTGAGCAAAATGATCTTTCGCAATATTATGAAGCTCAATATGAGATACATATTGAAGAACCAACGAATGAAACTGCACAACTGATAAAGCGGTGCGGTCTTGGATACACAGAAGAATTAATAAGAAAATTTATTTAACAAAGGAGTTCCGATTATGGCACAGATCACAGTAAAGTACAATCCCTATCGTCTGGTGACGGAAATATTCATCAATGGCAGAAGTGTTGAAAACGACAGCAATCTTTTTCGTGTTACAAAGGGAAAGCGACTTCAGGAATGGTGTACCGATTTTCCAAAGATGCTCAGAGATGAGATCAATTCATGTGATATGGATATTGAATTCGTCGGCACAGAGCTTGACTGGGACGATTTTGAAGATGCGTTCAATGTTGCGGCTGAAAAGAAAATAGTGAATATTAACAGTATGAAGTATATTGCTGTAAAGTCGAATGAGGATATTCATGAAAAAATAGTGAGCATTTTTACCGATCTTCAGGACGAAGCGGCACCGTTGGACGTTTTCAGAGATGCATCGATAACAAGGGCTTTTGCGAACATCAATAACTCTGTTTTCCCGATAAATGTTATTGCGACGATGAGTTCGGGAAAATCGACGCTTATAAACGCAATGCTGAGAAGAAAGCTCATGCCGTCCAAGAATGAAGCCTGCACAGCTATCATTACCGAAATACTTGACTGCGACCGCAATGTATTTAATGCAAGGGCTTACAGTGAAGATGGAACTCTTTTATATACACACCCTGAACTTACATACGAATTGATGAATGAACTCAATGAAGATGAAAATGTATTCAGGATCATTTCTGAGGGTGATATTCCGTTTATTGATGCGAGTGAAACTGCGCTCAAGCTTATTGACACTCCGGGTCCGAACAATTCGCAGAATCAGAGCCACAAGGAAACAACATTCAAATCCATAAACAACGACTCGAATAATCTTATTTTATATGTCCTTAACGGTACACAGCTCAGCACAAATGATGACGCTAACCTGCTTAACTATGTATCTACTCAGATCAGAAAGGGCGGCAAACAGGCGAGGGACAGATTCCTTTTTGTTATTAATAAGATGGATAATTTCAGCCCTGAAGAGGAAAGTATCCCTGCTGTAATCAATTCTGTAAAAAGGTATCTTGCAAGTTATGGTATTGAAGATCCTCAGATATTCCCTGTATCAGCATTTACGGCGTTAAATATCAGGACATATCTTGCAGACTTTGATATGAAAAATGTTTGGGTTCCTTCGGAAGTAAAAAAGCTTTCTTCTGTGGCAAGAGATACCCTTCCAGCGATCGACAAGTTTAACGATTATGAGCAGATGCATCTTGAACAGTATTCGACACTTTCTCCGAGTGCGCAGCGTGAACTGAATTACAGGCTTACTAAGGCAATTGAAGAGGGAGATTCAAAGGAGCAGGCTCTTATCCATTGCGGCATCTGTTCCATTGAGGCGGCTATAACAGCTTATGTAAAAAAATACGCCAAGACAAAAAAGATCAAAGACCTTGTTGAAACATTTGAAGAAGTTCTTGAAAGCAACAGAGTCCTTGCCGATGCCAAAGACAGGGTCGCAACTGATGCCGAAGCGGCAAAGGAATGTTCGGCAAGAGCGGCAGCTATAAGAGCAAAAATAGATGATGGTTCGGAAGCGATAGAGTTCAAGGATAAGATCGAACAGCTTGATCCTATGCCGAGTATCAACGAAAAAGTTATAATGTTAAAAAGAGAAGCACTGGAAACTATAATGAAGGTATTCCGCTACCTTGATAAAAAATTGACCAGCAAAAACGAGGCACGCAGAGTGATTGAAACATTTTCTGCTGAAAGCATTGATGCTTTTGCAAAGCTGAGTGCGGATATTGAAAGTGTCATTAATTCCGAGATCGTTGATGCGGGCAATGAGCTTTTGAAAGAATATCAGTTCAAGCTTGAAAAAATCGATGATACAACGGAAAATAAGACTCTTGATTTCAAAACCGCTGATCTTATAAAGGGTTCTCTTGTTAATATGAAAGAATCCATCAATAAGGCTTATTCCGGTTCATTTATATCGGAAACGGTTGAAACTGTTGGAGAAACAACGTATAGGACAGAAACTTATGCAGTGAAAACAGGTTCGGAAGATTTGCAGGTAAAGGTCGGCTCACATACAGAAGTTGTTGGTACTGAAAAAGTAAAGGTAGGAGAGCATGAGGAGTTCGCCGGTAAGAGAACAGTAAAAAATCCCGAAAGAGAAGGATTTTGGGGTTTTTTTAAATTCTGGGAGCCAAGGGAAATTGAGAAAAATGTCTATAGAACAGTTGAAGATTATGAGGACAGAGAAATCACTAAGGAGATTGATGATTATGAAACGATCGTCCGTGATATTTACGAAGAAAAAACCAGACAGGTCGAGGAATATAGTCTTGTAACAAAAGATCTTCAGGATGCACTTACTTATTCTTTCCAACAGAATCTCGATGATGGATTAAAGGAATCACTTAAATATGCAGAAGAAGAGATCAACAACATGAAATCACAATTCAAGGATATGTTTGTTGAGCTTGATGCCATGATCAAAACAAAATATGACGAGCTTGAACAATGTGCCGCCGATGAGGAAGCAAATAAGGAAAGGTATGAGAATAACAAGCGTATTCTTGAATGGCTTGAGGCAAACAAGAAAGAAATAGAGGACACACTTGATATTTTTTGATATGACGGGGAGGTGAACATATATGGCAAAAAAGATCAGATTTCCATTAATAATGGATAATGAACGGGAAGTAAAAACCATTGAGGAGTTAAGAGAATTCTTTACTGCGGAAAGGGTTATTGAATATCTGAAAAACGGACAGCTTGTTGTATGGCTCAATGACAGATATCTGAACGATATTGCCGAAAAGGTCTCGGCGATCGATGCGAATAACAAAAATGCAGAAAATCAGCTTCGCAGGGCGCTTGGAATGGAATATGAAGAAACAGAAGAAGAGGTCAGCGAAGAACTTGTTATCAGAAGCCGCAAGATGGGCAGACTTAAAGAATACACCAATGAAAAGCGGTACTTTGATGTTGTTGACGATATGGCGTTTGATCAGGACGAACTGTATGATCTGCTTGATGACGGAAAGCAGGAGATATATCTTTGCGGTGACAGATTTTACATTCCGCTAAGCGTAAAAAATATGAAGTATCACGGTGTAAATAAGCCTGTTGCTGTGATCGATTCAAAGGAAAGGGTGGATTTTGAAAGCAGAAATATTTCCTTTGAGAATATAAGCTTTGATGAACGCTATTGCAGCATCATAGGTTTAGATAATGCTGCCGGACAGCATGAGGAAACCGTATCGGAAGATAATGATGATACGGCAGAAGCAGGCAGCGGTGACAGCGGCATTTTATCGGAATATGCATCCGATCTTGCCGAATTTGTTAGCGATTTTAGCTCGGAGGGCTTGGACTTCGATTTTCAGGAGCTATGCGATGATTACGATGTGGTCGAAGAACCCGACTGTGATGATTATGACAATAAGGAATATGATTATGAAATGAAGTCGGAGGTACAGTCGGCTTGCAAGGAGGCATTGGAGACTGTTGCATTCGATCTGAGAAATTCCTTTGAAGAAATTGTCGGCGAATTGAAAAATGACAGTCTTGAAAAGCTTGAGGACGTTCCCGAACTGTTTTACAATTTTGCCGATGATTTTTCGGATGCATATTTTGAATATGCGGAGGATCATGATCTTGATGATGAAACAAAGGCTTATATAAAAGAATGTTATGAAAACAGCTTTTCGGCGGCTGCGCTGAGATCAAAGATCGACAGCTATAATTTCGATGAAAAGGCAGAAGCGGTTTTCGATAAAGCATTCGGCAATAAAAACATCGGACTTGAAAAATCAAAAAAATACCGTGATCTGTGTGATTATGATAAGGACGATGATTCATATTGCTACGACATATCAGATGCGGTAGAGGCAATGACGGACGATGTTAACAGCTATATCGATAATGCAGTATTTGAATTTACGGAAAAGATTGAGAAACTCTGCGGATCGGTCAAGGATGATCTTGTAAAGTTTTTATTGTCACAGATCGATGAAAAAATAAGAAAGTACTAAGCTTTGGAAAGGAGATATTAAGTTATGGGTAGCATTATTAAAAGATGTGCTGACAACGGCGAAATAAAACGCTTAAGATATATTTTCCTTGATTCCTTAGATGTTGATCCAACGTTTGAGAGTTATAAAGAGGAATTTGAATATTGCTGTAAGAATATTCCGGAAATGTTTGAACCGTATAAGGAGTTGTCCCCGTTAAAAAAAGATCCTTCTGAATGGAATGATACATATTGGATCGATATAAAAATGGATCTAAAGGAAAATTACTCTTTAAAGCGCTTTGAACATATGATGGAGGTCGCTAAGGTCGTTTATGCCGATAAAATTAAAAGGATCGAGCAACAGGAACGCAAAGAGAAAGAGGAGGCGGAACGCAGACAGAAAGAACGTGAAGAACAGCTTGCAAATGCGGCACAGAAAAATAAAACAGTAATTGTAAACCAAGCTGCCCAAACTGTAAAAACCGAGCCGAAAATCAATACTATGCAGAATACCGCAGCAGGTTTAGGAAACAGTCATTTGCAGTCCACTGATAATTCAGCTCAGCTTGAGAGAAAAAGGAGGGCTGCTGAGGAAAAGAAGCTTCGTGACAAAGCTACTGCGGAGGAAAATAAAAAAACGAGGGAAGAATATGCAAAAAAAGCTTGGGGAACAGCAGCGATAATTGCCGTAATAATCATAGCGACAGTAATTCTGGTAGTCAAATTCCGATAAATAAAGTCGGTGCTGCTGTTCCCAACCACACTAATAAAAAGCATCTCATAAGATATCGTATTTGTTCTCCCGATGCGAGTTTAACATATTTGTGTAAAAAAAATAATCAGGAGTTCTATATAGTTGAAGAATATAAATCAGTTGACAAGGAAATTTACAGTGAATGTTTAAAACAAGATGATGCCAAAGAACACCAAATAAGCATAGAAAGAAATGCTAGATATGAAATATACAAGCTTACTATTGAATTAAAAAATTCTTGTAAATATTTTTTACTTGTAATACAAAATAAAAATAATAAGTATAGTTACTATGAATACAAAGAAAATCCAAAGGAAAGAATGTGATCAGAAAATGAAGTTTCAACCGGAAAAGCCTATAGATACTTCGCATGAAGCCGCAGAGGTCAAGGCTCAGCTTTTGCCGGAATACTTTGCTCCGGATAATTACAGTGTTCAGGTCATAGATGGATATGCCGAGCCTGACATTGACAAAAATCATTTGCAGATTAAAGAATTTGCGGTTCTGCAGAATAATCTCAGAGATTGTCTTAAGATAATCGATGATGAAGTCATGAAAGGTTATATAACCAAGCTTAACAGTATGGATGTTATTCCGTTCAATGATAATGGTTTAAAGGATATACAGTTTTTCAGGATAACGGAGCTTGTTCACGAAAAAAATGAATTTTCCGTTCACAAGCTTGCAACGGTATTTCATACTTTGTCAAATAAAGCCTGCACAGTTGCTTTGATGATACAGGGTATCGGCGGCAACACGTGCTTTTATCTCGGAGTGCGCTCAAACAGTTCCGAAAACAGCAGTGCAACGATGAAGAATCTGCTGGAACAGAGTTTTCGTGCGAATTTCCCCGGCAGTGACACTGAGGCATATCGTTTAGAGACCATGAATGAGGACTTTGATAAAATAAAAGTAGGCTGTATCTCCTCGACGACCTGTGTGGCTGATTTCAAGCAGCATGATCGGGAGATGGTAACGAATGATGATTTTATCCAAGGAATAGAAAAGTTCGTAAACGCAATGAAAGGAAAAAACTATACGGCGGTCATCATTGCTGACAGTATTTCCAATTCCGAATTAATGGATATCAAGCGTGAATATGAAAATATCTATTCAAATATTTCTCCGTTTGCGGATATGCAGTTCGCCTTTAATTCATCTGAGGGAAGCAGTGTTTCTCAGGGAGAAAGCAGCAGCACAGGTACGTCCTACACTCAGGGAACGCAGCATACCGACAATTCTTCTGTCAGCAAGGCTAAGTCGGATACGGTAGGAAAATCAGTTACCGATGGCATTGTAGATACAGTCGGAGCAAATCAGTCAATATCTGACGGCACAGCCAAAACTACCGGAACGGCAGATACAACATCGGAAAGTACATCAAGATCCCACACGACGGGAACTTCACATTCAAGTTCAAATTCTGTTTCTGTGGGTGTTGATTTAGGAGTGTTTAATGCTGGCTGTTCGCATTCTTCGACAAACAGCCGCTTTTCGAGTGATACTACAACTCATACCGTCGGCAAAAGCCATACAAAGAGCTTTTCCGAATCGATATCTCAGACGCTTACCAAGGGAACTAACGATTCACACGCTAAGTCAGTAAGCAATACTCAGAATTCGAGCAGTTCCAACACCCTTACGGACACGGTCGGCGTATCGGACGGGACAAGCAATTCGGTAAGCGATAATTTCAGCTTTGTTAATTCACAGACGCTTACGGACAATTTCGGCACGACAAAGGGTATCACCTTAAATGCCAAGAATAAGACTCTCACTGATGTTTTGGACAAGCTTGAACGTCATCTTGAAAGGATAAATGAATGCGAGAGCATTGGTATGTGGGATTGTGCGGCATATTTTCTCGGAGAATGTTCTGCGGATACTGAAACGGCGGCAAATACATATTATTCTCTTATGTCGGGTGCACAGAGCAGCATAGAACGTTCCGTAGTTAATACATGGACTGATCCGGTTAAGGTAAATGAACTGGAGAAATATATAAAACGGGTTGTTCACCCGTGTTTTGAGTATGACGGGATCGACGCTGTTTCAATAGTGAGACCTACGGCTATGGTCAGCTCAAATGAGCTTGCTCTTCATCTTGGACTGCCTAAAAAGTCTGTAAAAGGACTTGCTGTTGTTGAACACGCAGCATTTGCTCAGGAAGTCCTGTGCAAAAATGAATCGGAGGATAAAACTTTTTCTGCCGGAAACGTTTATCATTTATCCGATGTAACAGAAACGGAAGTTCCTATAAGTATTGAAAGCTTGAAAATGCACACATTTGTTACAGGTTCGACCGGTTCGGGCAAGAGCAATACGGTGTATCATATTCTCGATAAATTGATGAGAGAGGGCATACCTTTTCTCGTTATTGAGCCTGCTAAGGGAGAGTATAGAAAAGTATTTGGCGCAAAAGCCAATATTTTTGATACTGACCCAAGAAGAAGCAATCTGCTGAAGATCAATCCTTTTTCATTCCCTGAAAAAATGCACATTTTGGAACACATTGAAAGACTGATAGAAATATTCAATGTTTGCTGGCCGATGTATGCAGCGATGCCTGCGGTTCTGAAAGATGCTGTTTCAAGATCGTATGAAGCAGCAGGATGGGATCTTGATCTGTCTGTGAATACAAAGGTTCAGGGCCTATTCCCGACATTTGATGATGTTCTGAGAGAGCTTCACAATGTTATTAACAGTTCCGAATATTCGGGAGATACAAAGAGCGATTATATAGGCTCACTTTCCACAAGAATAAAATCACTTACGAACGGTATCAATGGCCGAATTTTTGACGGAAACGAGATCAAAATGTCTGATTTGTTTGACAGAAACGCTATTATTGATATAAGCAAAATAGGATCTTCCGAAACCAAATCGCTCATAATGGGCATTCTTGTTTTGAAATTACAGGAGTACAGAAATTCAGCACCGCATGATATGAATGAAGCCTTGAAGCATATTACTGTTCTTGAAGAAGCGCACAATCTGCTAAAAAAGACTTCTACTGAACAAAATCAGGAAAGTTCAAACGTTAAGGGAAAATCTGTAGAGATGCTGTCGAATGCAATTGCGGAAATGAGAACGTATGGAGAAGGCTTTATCATTGTTGATCAGGCGCCCAATATGCTTGATACAGCGGTCATAAGAAATACTAATACAAAATTCGTATTACGTCTTCCCGAATTGAAGGACAGAGAGATCACAGGCGGAGCGATGGCACTCAAAGAAGATCAGATCGCAGAGCTTTCAAAGCTTGAGACCGGAGTTGCAGCCGTATATCAAAACAACTGGCAGGAAGCGGTTTTATGCAAGGTACATCATTTTGTGCCTGATTATGATTTTAAAGCAAAAGCCGATGAAGATCCATACTTGATAAACGAAATTGATAATAGAGATATTCTTCGCTTGTTGATAAAGAGCAACCTGAATGAAAGTGAAGCTGCTTCACTGAGAGTTATGATACTTAGATCAAAGGTATCTGCCAAGATAAAGAAAGATTTGATCTGTAATTTTGAGAATAAGAATCTTACATTTGAATGGGCGGTTGCTGACTTTATCAGCAAGTGTTTTAAATGTGAGGGAGTATTTCGCGGAACCGGCAACAATGAATGGAACGGTGAGCTTTCACTTTTGTCAAAGATCGCTGTTGAAAACATTCGGTCTGAATTTGAAGGATTTGATGATAATGAAATGAAAAAGATCCTTTATTTCATCTGCCGTACTCAGCATGAGCTTTATCCGAATAATGCTGTTATAGAAGAACTGCGTGTGGAATATCTGAAAAAGGAGTTGATGTAATGATGAAGGAATTATCCTCAATGTCGGAGATAAAAAGTCCAGAGAAAAATACCTCGCCCGAAAAAAGCCGGTACAATGATTCCGAACGGCCTACCGAAAACAGTTTTCAGCCTAAAAACTTTGAAACGACAGATATCCGTGAGTCTTATAGGGATTCCGAACGTTCGGAAAGCAGTAATTTGCAGCCTCGGGGAGGAGATGTTACGACATCTGATATTGACAAACCCGATGTTACATCAATTCAAAAGGTAGAAATTTCTAAGGTGCTGAACGGAGAACAGATTCTGAATGATACGTTAAAAAAGGGAAATTTCGGAGAAATGGTAACTGATGTGAAATTAAAGGACATAGGGTATGATAGAATATCTTTAGATGCTGTAACTTCGTTGAAAGATATTACCCATAAAGGCATAGATGGGGTCTATTTTAATGATAACGGACAATCACAATATCTAATTGTAGATTCTAAATATGGATTTGCCCAATTATCTGATACTTTGGATGGTAAACAAATGAGTGACTCTTGGATCGATAAAAGATTAGATGAGGCAGTTGGAAAAGAAAAAGCAGATGATATTCGTATAGCTCAGTTATTTGATCCCGAAAATGTTTGTAAGCTTGTAGCACATATAAAAGAAGATGGTCAAGTTAATTTTGACAAGCTTGATAGTAATGGTGATATAACCGAAAGGAATGTGAATATTAATGATTAGAGACAGTTTGAAAAATGTCGATTATTATAATAAGTACATTGATTCCGAGAAAAAGAGAATTGACAAATTTTCAAAAGCTTTGAGTGCATTAAAAGAAGGCACACCACAGTATGCTCAATGCAAAATGTATTTATCGAATATCTATCGGAATATTATCAATGCAGCATATTCTAAAGGCTGTGATAAAGATGAAATCAGACTTTATGTGGAAAAATATTTCAGATATTTTGATTTTGATAAACAGTCAGGTTATGCTGATATTATTGATGCTTTGGCATTTGTCATCATATTTGATTTAAAAGTAGTTGATATTACAAAGATTTCATGTAATGATTCATTGATCTATATACTTTGTAATTATATTTCTTCAAATGAAGTGAAAAAATCAAGTGATTATAATCTCAAATATTATGATTTATACCATAGTTTTATAGATGTGCTTTGTGACAAAATATCATGTGATGATTTTATATCATTTATTAAAAATGATTGGTATGAATTAAATAAGGATATGCATTGGTTTGATAGTCATAAAAGTGATAAAAACATTTATAATGGATATTGGTGCTGGCTTGGAGGAGCGGTTCTCAAAATGTTGAATTATCCAATTAACAGAATAGTTGATTGCGAATTCATTCCAAAGGATGTATTATAAAAATGATGATTTTATTTGTGTTGAAGTAGTTGAGTGATATATTTAGGTTCAGTAGTTCTAGCTATATTGCTTTACGGCAGTATTGTACTTATATGTGTTTTCTATGAAATTAGGCTACAATAAATTGTATATTTCTACAAACTTTCAATTATCCACTTGACTCTCCACCAATTCCGTGCTATCATATCAACCAATAAAATTCAGAAAGGAGGCAGACTCATGAAACGACTTAGCATATACTACGGACACAAAATAATATTTACGAAAAAGAGATCGGCTATGAAAATGGGTCTGTCTTACTGCGCGCTATAAAGGCGGTTTGATGTTACACGGACATAATTTTATTTAAAAGCGTTTTCTCTTTCGGGGAAAACGCTTTTTTTCATCAAGGAGAATTTTATGTTAGAGATCAGAGGAAAATTCAACACTGCAAAGGTGTTCACGGATATTATTGACGAGGATTCTATCAGGCAGGTTTATGAGCTTTGCAATCAGTCGTTTGCGGAGGGTGCGAAGATCAGAATGATGCCTGATGTTCACGCGGGGGCAGGGTGTGTTATCGGGACGACGATGACTATCACGGACAGAGTTGTGCCGAACATGGTCGGAGTTGACATTGGCTGCGGAATGGAAACGGTTCGCATCAAGGGCAGAAAGCTTGAAGTTGAGCAGCTTGACAAGCTTATCAAATTCAACATTCCGTCTGGGTTTGACATCAGGGAAAAGCAGCATAGGTATGCTGAAAAGGCACGTTTGGAGGAACTTCGCTGTGCGGAGCAGGTCAATCTTGACAGGGCGTATCATTCGCTTGGGACGCTTGGCGGCGGCAATCATTTTATCGAGGCTGACAAGGGTGAGGACGGCATTTACATTGTCATTCACAGCGGTTCGAGGCATCTTGGAGTTGAGGTGGCAAAGTTTTATCAGAAACGTGCAATTGAGGAGCTTAAACACTCGGGTGACGATGATGTGAGAAAGCTTATTGACGAGATGAAGTCGCAGGGCAGAGAAAAAGAGATCGAGGCGGCTGTTAGGGAGCATAATTCGCAGGCGAAAAAGGCTGTTCCCGATCATCTTGCGTATGTTTACGGAACGGCTTTTGACGATTACATTCATGATATGAAGATCGTACAGGAGTTTGCGATGCTCAATCGAAAGGCGATGATGGACGAGATAGTTCGGGGAATGAAGCTTAAAGTTGAGGACGAATTTACGACTATTCACAACTACATTGACACGGAGAAAATGATAGTGCGAAAGGGTTCGGTTTCGGCACAGAGCGGAGAGCGGCTCATCATTCCAATAAATATGCGTGACGGAAGTTTGATCTGCATCGGAAAGGGGAACGATGACTGGAACTGTTCCGCTCCGCACGGTGCAGGCAGGCTTTTCAGCAGAAGTCAGGCAAAGCAGAATTTCACGGTGAGCGAATACAAAAAGCAGATGTCTGGCATTTACTCGACGACGATAAATCAGTCCACGCTTGATGAATGTCCTATGGCGTACAAGAGCATGGACGATATTGTGAAGAACATTGGTGACACGGTTGAGATCACGGAGGTCATCAAGCCAATTTACAACTTTAAGGCAGGTGAATGATATGGAAAAATTTATTCCGATCGAAAAGATGAGCAAGAGAGAAAAGCGTGAATTTTACTCTAAGAAGAGGAAAAGCTGGGGCGGCTTGAATCCTGTTACGAGGACGGCGGAGATGTCTAAGAAGTATTGCAGGGCGAGGGTCAAGGCGGATTTGAAGTGCGAGTGGGATTGAGTTTGGAAAACATTGAAAAAAGTGCCGTACACATTTTGTGCCGGCACTTTTTATCAACTTTCATCAACGTAAGCCTTGAATTTTTGGATCAGCTTAAGCCTGATAATGAACGCATAACGAGATCCACGTCCTTATTTTCCAACTCCTGAATGATATGCAGATATGTTTTCTGTGTTGTGGTCATGCTTGAATGCCCCAACCTACGGGCAACACTTGCAATAGATACACCTGCAAACAGCAGTAATGAAGCGTGTGTATGGCGCAATCCGTGTACAGAAATAACCGGTATTTTTGCTGCTTTGCAGTATCGGCTTAAAATATCATTAACTGTTGAATTATACACCTTGCCCTTAACAAAAATCGGTTTATCCTCCGGCAACCCTTTTACAAGCTCTGAAAACTGAATAACTGTTTGCCAGTCGATCTGTATTTTTCTGACTGATGATTTATTTTTTGTGGGCAAAAAGCCGCCTTTACCCTTATAATCCCATGTCTTACTGATAGAAAGCGTTTGGTGAGCAAAATCAAAATCCGAGGGAGTAAGTGCAAGCGCCTCGGAAAAACGCATTCCGGTTTTGGCAACCAGCAGGATAAACCAATCCCAATTTACTTCAGATTTCAAATTCAGAGAAGACAGAAGCGTATGAAGTTCAAACTGATTCAGATACTTGATCTTTTTTGCTGTGGGTGTTTTCCCCTTAATGATCGCTTTACGGGTTGGATCACGTTCAACAAGACCCTCGTCAACGGCATCAAGTATTGCACCTTTGAGCTGATGATGAAAATCCATGGTGGTTTGACGTTCATGATCGACAGCATAATCGTTAAGTATTTGCTGATAAGTGATCCTGTTAAGGTCACAAAGGGCAAGTGCAGGGGCAAGTTTCTTCAGCCAAGCCTGTGTCATTTTATATTTATCAAGTGTTACTTTACGGATAGCGCCCTCCTTATATACCTGAATCCATTTTTCGTAGTAATCATAGAACAGATCTGTTTTCCTTACCTCATTTAACATTGTAATATTCCTCCATTTCGTAGATTTGGCTTACGCTGATGAAGGGTGATAAGGGTGTCGAGGTTAGTAAAAGCCTGAGCAATTTTGCCTTGTTCTTCCATAGAAATCGGAACAAAGAACTCTGTATTTGATATAAGATTCCAATCGGCACGGGGCATTTTTGAGCCTGCTGATTGATTTGCAACATCATCAAATTGCTTTGTTTGAATCAAACGATAAAGGTAATCTTTATCTATACAAATTGGTCTTAAAACCCACCAGTCACCAACTGCAACGCCCGTAAAATCGGGATTTAGCCAGTTGTGAAGATACGGACGCAGTTTACCATAAAGCACTTGTGTTCCGTCAAATTTAATACCTGTTTTCTGCGTTTCTTTTAGCCTGATGTCTTTATTTAATCGCCCTTCCTCGGCTATAACATCTTCATACTCAACGCTGGGACAATCGGGCGATGATACTTCAACTGCCGACTCTCTTTGAGCTAAATCTGAGAACTCACGCTGTTCCCAAGCGTCAGTAAAACCTGCAAATCTGATTTCAGGACATGAACTG